>Ga0335078_10000235_pt1 | contig 90041 bp, 75 predicted proteins | sample Lox_Sample_32_FD_206711 | JGI IMG/M metagenome (GOLD analysis project Ga0335078, IMG submission 206711) | Soil microbial communities from Loxahatchee National Wildlife Refuge, Florida, United States - Lox_Sample_3.2 | ecosystem: Environmental > Terrestrial > Soil > Wetlands | place: USA... | reverse complement strand
TGACCCCGGACGGGCCCGGCACCATCCGGGTGACCAGCAGCCGCCGCGCCGCGTTCGAGGCCGCCGCGATTTCGGCCGGGCGCCGGCCGCCGGTCCGGAGCCCGGCCGGGCCGCCCCGGGCCGGGGTGGCCCGGGCCGGGGTGGTCCCGGTTCCGGCCGGGCCGGCCGGGCCGGCGCCGGCCAGGGGGGCCCAGCCGGTGACCATCAGGGCCGCCGCCTGGGGCCCGGGCGCGTCCTGGCTGCTGCGCACGCTGCCCCCGGCGCTGGGCGCGGACGACGACCCGGCGGGCTTCATCCCGGTCCACCCGGTGCTCCACCAGCTGGCCCGGCGGCTGCCCGGGCTGCGCATCGGCCGGACCGGCCTGGTCATGGAGGCACTGGTGCCTGCCGTGCTGGAGCAGAAAGTATCCGGGGTGGAAGCCCACCGGGCCTGGCGGCGGCTGATGCTGAAGTTCGGGTCGCCCGCGCCCGGGCCGGTGCCGCCGGGCATGCGGGTGTTCCCGCCACCCCAGGTGTGGCGGCGCATCCCATCCTGGGAATGGCACCGCGCGGGCGCGGAGGCGGTGCGGGCCCGGACCATCATCGGCGCCTGCCGGGTGGCCAGCCGCCTGGAGGAGATCGTTTCGATGCCGCCTGATGCCGCTGACCGGCGGCTCCAGTCGCTGCCCGGCATCGGCCCCTGGACCTCGGCCGAGATCCGGCAGCGGGCCTGCGGCGACCCGGACGCGGTGTCCGTGGGCGATCTGCACCTGCCCGGCGTGGTCGGCTGGTCGCTGATCGGCCGGGTGGTGGACGACGCCGGCATGCTCGGGCTGCTCGCGCCGTACGCCGGGCACCGGCACCGGGCGGCCAGCCTGCTCGTGGCGGGCGGCTTCGCCCCGCCCCGCCGTGCCCCCCGGATGCCTCTCCGCGACTACCGCGCCATCTAGCCTCCCTCCCGCCGCACCCGCCAGCCCCCTCCCGCATCCGCTGGCCCCTCCCGCACCCGGCGGGCGCGGCCCATTTGGCCACCGCGCTCCGCGGGGCCGGGCCGGGGGGCGCCTAGGGTTGGGGGATGAGTGCTGACCCTTCCGGGGCCGGGCGGCCCCGGTCCCGGGCCCTGCCCCCGCCAGAACCCGAGCCGACCGGCAATGCCCTGCGCCGGGTGCTGGCCCGGGCCCGTGACGGCAAGCCGCTCGACGAGGCCGAGGCCACGGTGGCGCTGCACGCCCGCGGCGCCCAGCTGGCCGAGCTGCTCGGCTACGCCGCGCGGACCCGGGACGCCGGGCTGGCCGCCGCGGGCCGGCCGGGGATCATCACCTACTCCCGCAAGGTGTTCATCCCGCTCACCCGGCTGTGCCGGGACCGCTGCGGCTACTGCACGTTCGCCACCGTGCCCGGCCGGCTGGACCACCCGTACCTGCCACCGGACGAGGTGCTCAGGATCGCCGCCGACGGCGCCGCGCTGGGCTGCAAGGAGGCCCTGTTTACGCTGGGCGACCGGCCCGAGGACCGGTGGCGGCCGGCCCGCGAGTGGCTGGACGCGCACGGCTACGACGACACGCTGTCCTACGTCCGGGCCATGGCCATCCGGGTGCTGGAGGAGACCGGCCTGCTCCCGCACCTCAACCCGGGCGTGCTGGGCTGGCAGGACTTCCAGCGGCTCAAGCCGGTCGCGCCGTCCATGGGCATGATGCTGGAGACCACCGCGGCCCGGCTGTTCACCGAGCCGGGCGGGCCGCACTTTGGCAGCCCGGACAAGGACCCCGCGGTGCGGCTGCGGGTGCTGGAGGACGCGGGCCGCAGCAGCGTCCCGTTCACCACCGGCCTGCTGATCGGCATCGGCGAAACCCGGGCCGAGCGGGCCGAGTCGATCTTCGCGATCCGCGGGGTGGCCCGTGAATACGGCGGCATCCAGGAAGTCATCGTGCAGAACTTCCGGGCGAAGCCGGACACCAAGATGCGTGGGGTGCCCGACGCGGAACTCGCCGACCTGGCCGCCACGATCGCGGTGGCCCGGCTGGTCCTGGGCCCGGCCATGCGCATCCAGGCCCCGCCCAACCTGATCGGCGACCAGCACGCGCTGATCCTGGCGGCCGGGATCGACGACTGGGGCGGCGTGTCGCCGCTCACCCCGGACCACGTCAACCCGGAACGCCCCTGGCCGCAGATCGCCGACCTGGCCGCGCAGACCGCCGCGGCGGGCCTGACGCTGCGCGAGCGGCTCACGATCTACCCGGGCTACCTGCGCGAGCCGTGGCTGGACCCCCGGGTGGCCCGGCACGTGGCCGCGCTGGCCGACCCGGCCACCGGGCTGGCCCGCGAGGACGCGACGCCCGCGGGGCAGCCATGGCAGGAGCCGGACGGCGGCTGGGGCGCGGCGGCCGGGCGGACCGACCTGCACGTGACCATCGACACCACCGGGCGGACCCGGGACCGGCGGGACGACTTCGCCGAGGTCTACGGGGACTGGGCCGAGGTGGCCACCCGGATCGACCCGGCGGCCCGCGCCGCGGCACCCGGCGGTGCTCCCGCCGCCGCGCCGGGACGGATCCGGCCCGAGGTCGCGGCAGCGCTGCGCAGCGCTGAACGCGACCCAGCCGGGATCAGCGACCCCGAGGCGCTCGCCCTGCTCGACGCCGACGGCGCCGAACTGGACGCGCTCTCCGCGCTGGCCGACCACCTGCGCCACGAGGCGATCGGTGACGACGTCACCTACGTGGTGAACCGGAACATCAACTTCACCAACGTCTGCTACACCGGCTGCCGGTTCTGCGCGTTCGCCCAGCGCCGGACCGACGCGGACGCCTACTCGCTGTCCCTGGAGCAGATCGCGGACCGGGCCGCGCAGGCCTGGCAGGCCGGCGCCACCGAGGTCTGCCTGCAGGGCGGCATCCACCCTGACCTGCCGGGTACCGCGTACTTCGAGATCGCCGCCGCCGTCAAGGACCGCTGCCCGGGCATGCACGTGCACGCGTTCTCCCCGATGGAAGTGGTCAACGGCGCGTCCCGCACCGGCCTGCCGGTCCGGGAGTGGCTGGTCCGCGCCCGGGAGGCCGGGGTCGACTCGCTGCCCGGCACCGCGGCCGAGATCCTGGACGACGATGTGCGCTGGGTGCTGACCAAGGGCAAGCTGCCGGCCGCGGCCTGGATCGAGGTGATCAGCACCGCCCACGAGCTGGGCATCCCGACCAGCGCGACGATGATGTACGGGCACGTGGACACCCCGGCGCACTGGGTCGGCCACCTGCGGGTCATCCGCGGCATCCAGGAGCGCACCGGCGGGTTCACCGAGTTCGTGCTGCTCCCGTTCGTGCACGCCAGCGCGCCGATCTATCTGGCCGGCCTGGCCCGCCCGGGCCCGACCCGGCGGGAGAACCGGGCCGTGCACGCGCTGTCCCGGATCATGCTGCACGGCGCGATCGGCTCGATCCAGTGCTCCTGGGTCAAGCTGGGTGAGGACCTGTGCCGGGACGTCCTGCAGGGCGGCGTGAACGACCTGGGCGGCACGCTGATGGAGGAGACGATCAGCCGGATGGCTGGCTCGCAGCACGGGTCGTACAAGACGATCAGCCAGCTCGCCGAGCTGGTTGCTCCTCTGCAGCGGCCGCTCCGCCAGCGCACCACCACCTATGAAAATCCCTCGGCGCAGCGGCTTGCTCTCGCCGCTGCCAGCGACGGGGTGCATGCAGGGCTGCTGGGCGGCTCCCGGCCACCGCTGCCGCTGGTGCTGCCATAGCGGCCCGGCCGGCGCCCGGCGGGCATGATCGTGAGGGTGCGGCCGGAGAATGCCGCCCGGAAGGGCCGTCCCAGGTCCCAGGTTGGTGATCATGACTTTGGGTCGAATCTATTAGCCCCAAAGTCATGATCACGATTAGCTGTCGGGGGCGGGCCGGTTCCCATAAGTCACGTGGGACACTTGAGTCACAGGGTGAGCATGAAGTCGGCGGGGTCGCGGGGCGGGCGGCCGGGCGGTGCCGTGGCGGCGTGGCCGACGCCGACCGCGCCCATCGGCTGCCAGCTGTCCGGCAGCCCGAGAGCCGCGGCCGCGACCGGGCGGCAGAACATCGTGCTCGACACCCAGCACGAGCCCAGGCCTTCGACGGCGAGCGCGACCAGCAGGTTCTGCACCGCGGCGCCGGCCGCTACGACGAACATCTCGCGCTCGGCAGCCGCCCGCCGCTCGTCCGGGTAGCTGTGCGCCGCGTCGGTGACGAGGCACGGCACGATGATCAGCGGGGCCCGGCGGAGCGGCTCGCCGCGGCGCACCCGCCGCGCGATCTGCTCCTCGGTGAACCCGTCGCCGCGCAGGTCGGTGATCCACGCGGCCAGCATGTCGTCCAGCAGCTCGGTCCTGGCCCGCGGCGAGGCCACCACCGCGAACCGGCACGGGGTGGAGTGGTGCGGCGCGGGCGCGGTCAGCGCGGCGGCGATCGACCGGCGCACCGCGGCCGCGTCCACCGGCTCGCGGGTGAACTCGCGCACGGTGCGGCGCGCGGTCAGCACGTCGGCCGAGCCGTACCGGAACATGTCCTCGTCCGGGGGCCGGATCAGGGCCTGGGCGCCTGGGCCGTCCGCGTCGGTGACCCACTCGGCCAGGCCGCGGACGATGGCCACCGGAATGCCGGTGGTCTTGCCCTTGACGAGGTCGGCGGCGGAGGCCAGCTCGTCGGCCACCGCGGTCACGGTGACCTCCAGCGGCCGGCCGAAGGCGTCCGGCTGGCCGCGGTAGTCACGCAGCGGCAGCAGGCCGGCCACGCCGATCGCCGCGTCCGCCTGCCCGCCGCGCCACGGCCGGCCCAGCGTATCGGTGATCACCACGCCAACCGTGACCCCCCGCTGGCTGTGCAGCCCGGCGCGGATCCGCCGGGCCGAGGCATCGGGGTCGGTGGGCAGCAGCGCGACGGTCCCTGGTGCGGTGTTGGAATTGTCCACCCCGGCGGCGGCCAGCACGAGGCCGTGCCGGGTCTGCACGATGCGGGTGGCGCCGCGCTGGGCCACCACCCGGACCGTCTCCGCGTCGATGGCCTTGTCCCGGTCGGCCTGGATGACCCGGCCCTCTGACTTGCTGACCACCTTCGAGGTGATCACCACGATGTCGCCGTCGGCCAGGCCGGGCGCGGCGCGGGAGATCAGCCCGGCCAGATCGTCCCCGGCAGCGACCTCCGGCAGGCCGGGCAGGCCGGTGACCGTCACGCTGGGGGCCGAGGGCCCGCTCACCCGCCTAGCTCCGCAGCCAGGTCGAGAGCGGCGCGGGCGATCGCGGTGGTGGCCGTGAGGTCGGTCATGTACAGCGGCATGGCGCGCACCGTGAGGCCGGCCAGCTCCGGCGCATCCACCGCCGCCTTGTCCTGGTCATCCACCAGCCAGCCGGTGAGCAGGCCGGGGCCGTAGTGCGCGGCCACCGCCTGCGCGGTGGCCGGCACGCCGATGGCGGCCAGGCAGGCGTCAGCCATGCCGCGCACCGGTGCACCGCCGATGATCGGGGACACCCCGACGACGGTCTTCGCGCTGACCGCTTCGGCGATGCCGGGCACGGCGAGGATGGCGCCGATGCTCACCACGGGATTAGACGGCGGGAACAGCAGCACGTCGGCGGCGCCAATGGCCTCCAGCACCCCCGGGGCCGGCCGGGCCTGGGCGGCCCCGTCCATGACGATCGCCGTGGCGGGCACCTCCGCGTGCAGCCGTACCCACCACTCCTGGAAGTGCACGGTCCGCTCGCCCTGGTCATCGCGCAGCACCACGTGGGTCTGCACCCGGTCGTCGGACATCGGGATCAGCGTCACCCCAGGCTGCCAGCGCTGGCACAGCACGGCCGTGGCCGCCGACAGCGAATGGCCCTGGGCCAGCAGGCTGGTCCGGGCGATGTGGGTGGCGATGTCCCGGTCGCCCAGGCTGAACCAGTCCGGCCCGGCGCGATAGGCCGCCAGCTCGCCGAGGACGGTGAACGTGTCGCCGGCCCGTCCCCAGCCCTGTTCCTCGCTGATCCCGCCGCCGAGCGTGTACATGACGGTGTCCAGGTCGGGCGAGACATGCAGGCCGAACAGGGTGATGTCGTCGCCGGTATTGCCGATCACGGTGATGTCGGCGTCTGGGGCCGCGGCCGACAGCCCGCGCAGGAAGCGGGCGGCGCCGACTCCGCCGGCCAGCACGGTGATGCGCATGCCGGCAAGTCTTGCAACCCGCCGGCGGCCGCCCGCCGTGAGCCCCCGGTGAACCCCTCCCGGGCACTATCGGCGCAGGCTGCGGGGCATATGGCCCGGTTCGTCCAGGCGGAATCGCGGCCAGACTTTCCCGGCCATCGGGGTCAAGAGCATTGCCTCTATCACGTATCCAGCTTGACTTAGCGCAAGACACGCGGGTGTAATTTCATGCGTGTAGTTCTCGCGCTCCGGGGGAGAGGGCGCGGGCATCGAGGGGTAGGAGGTGCGCTGTGGCCGACGTCATCGTCCCGCTGGCGCCCGGCGGTTTCGGAATCGGCGTGGATGACGCTGGCGAGCTGGGATGGCAGGATCGCGCGCTCTGCGCGCAGACAGATCCGGAGGCATTCTTCCCCGAGAAGGGCGGCTCCACCCGGGAAGCCAAGAAGGTGTGCCGTGGCTGCGAGGTCCGGGTGGAATGCCTGGAGTATGCGCTTGAGCACGACGAGCGGTTCGGCATCTGGGGCGGCCTGTCCGAGCGCGAGCGCCGCCGGATGAAGCGCGAGGCCATCTAGGGCGAGCCTGCCTGCTGCCCAGCGGCGGGTCCGGGCCGGCTGCATCCAGCCGGGCCGCCCGGCCTGGTGATGGGCGATGGCCGGGCGGCGCCTGCGGTCGGCTACCCGGCTGACCTGGGGCCGGTGCGGAAGCGTCCAGAGTGCCTGCCTGGCCGGCATCAGGTCGCGTATTGTTCACGCGTACCCGCCCCTGCCGGGACCCGAGCGGGCCGTGATGCGGTGCCCGGGCAGGTGACCATTCCGAGCAGCAAGCGGACTCGTGTCGTCAACTAACGCGCAGGGCCAGCACGTCGTTACCGCGGTCATCGTCGCCCATGACGGTGCCGCGTGGTTGCCGCGTATCGCCGAGGCGCTGCTCGGCCAGAGCCGGCCGGTGCAGCGGGTGGTCGCCGTGGACACCGGTAGCCGGGACCGCAGCGGCACGGTGCTCACCGAGCTGCTGGGCCGCTCCGTGGTGTTCGGCATGGACCGCCGGACCGGCTATGGCCACGCGGTGAGCCAGGCGCTGCGGCACCGGGCGGCCAACACCAACGTCCCTGGGCCCGCCGGGCTGGCCCCCGGCGAGCGGGCCGAGTGGGTGTGGCTGCTGCACGACGACTGCGAGCCCGCCCCGGACGCCCTGGAGCAGCTGCTGCGCGGTGCGGCCGAGGCCCGCTCGGCGGCTGTGCTTGGGCCCAAGGTGATGGACTGGGCCGACCGCCGGGTACTGCTCGAAGCGGGCGTCACCATCGACACCGCCGGGCGCCGGATCACCGGCATCGAGCCGCGTGAGGTTGACCAGGGCCAGCACGACGGGGATCGGGATGTGCTGGCCGTGAGCAGCGCCGGGATGCTGGTCCGCCGGGACGTGTGGGACCAGCTCGGCGGGTTCGACCCGGCCCTGCCGCTGTTCCGGGACGACGTCGACTTCTGCTGGCGGGCGCACGCGGCCGGACACCGGGTGCGGGTTGTCACCGACGCCGTCGTCTATCACCTGGAGGCGTCGGCCCGCAATCGCAGGTCCCCGTCGGCTGCCCCGCGGCCGCGCCGGGCCGACCGGCGGGGTGCGCTGCTCACCCTGCTGGCCAACCTCCCGCTGGCGCCAGCTGCCGCGGCGCTGGCCGGGAACGTGGTGCTGTCCACCCTGCGTGCCCTGTTCTTCCTGCTGGCCAAGCGGCCGCACGCGGCGCTCGACGAGTTCGCCGCGGTCGGCTCGGTGATCGGCCAGCCGTTCCGGCTGCTGGCCGCGCGGCGGCGCCGGGCCAACGGGCGCCGCGCGGCCTACAGTCGCCTGCGCAGCGAGCTGCCGCGCGGCCGCTCGCTGCGCCGCCTGGCCGAGTTCGTCGCCAGCGTCTTCTACACGTCCACTCAGATCGACACGGCGGGCAGCCACCACGCCACCGACGATCCGGACGATGATGAGGACTACCTGCTCGTCGACACCGGGCTGGCGCAGCGCATCCTGACCAACCCCGGCGTGCTGCTGTTCGCCGGGCTCACCACGATCGCGCTGGTCGCGGAGCGCTCGCTGGTCACCGCGGGCACGCTGGCGGGCGGCGCGCTGAGCCCGGCCTGGGGCGGGGTGTCCCCGCTGTGGCAGGAATACCTGCAGGGATTCCATCCCGCCGGGATCGGGTCGGTCAGTTCCGCGCCACCGTACGTGGCTGTCATCGCGGCACTAGCCACGGTGCTCGGCGGCAAGCCGTGGCTGGCCATTGACGTCATCATGATCGGCTGCGTCCCGCTCGCCGGGCTGGCCACGTTCTTCGCGGCCCGCCGGATCACCACCTCGGTGCCCGCCCGGGTCTGGGCGGGCGCGGCCTACGCCTTGCTCCCGGTGGGCATGGGCGCGGTCGCCGCCGGGCGCTTCGGGTCGGCGGTGGTGTTCACCCTGCTCCCGGTCATTGCCATGGTGGTGGCCCGGATCTTCACCGCACCGGGCCGCCGGGCCCGGCGCGCAGCCTGGGCGTCCGGGCTGCTGATCGCGATCGCCGCTGCGTTCGTCCCGCTGATCTGGGTCGCCGCGGTGGCCGGCGCCATCCTGGCCGCGGTCACCATCGGCCGCGGCCAGCGGCGGACCCTGCTCAACCTGACCATCGCCGTGGTGGTGCCGCCGGTGCTGCTGCTGCCGTGGACGCTGCAGGTGGCCACCCGGCCCGCCCTGCTGTTCCTGGAAGCTGGCAACAAGGTGCCCGGCCTGGCCGCCGCTGCCTGGCCGGCCCGGTCGTTGCTGCTGCTGTCACCGGGCGGTCCCGGCCTCCCCCCGTTCTGGGTGACCGCGGGCATCGCCGTGGCCGCCCTGGCCGCGCTGCTGCTGACCGCCCGCCGCTCGCTGGTCCTGGCTGGCTGGTCGGTGGCACTGCTGGGACTGCTGATCTCGGTTGCGGTCAGCCGGATCTTGATCACGCCGGCCGGTGCTGCCCGGCCCATCGCCGCCTGGCCGGGAATCTCCCTCGCCCTGGCCGCCGGCGGGCTGCTGCTCGCGGGGGTCGTGGCCGCCGATGTGCTGCCCGCCCAGCTAACGGACGGCCGCTGGCGGCACCCTCGCGGGCTGGCCGTCCTGCTGCTGGCGGTAGTGGCCGCCAGCGCGCCGCTGCTCGCCGCCGCCTCGTGGGTGACCAGCGGGGTGCGCGGTCCGGTCGGGGGATCCGCCGGGCCGGTGCTGCCCGCGTTCGTCAGCGTGTCGTCCGATACCAGCCAGCGGCTGCGCACCCTGGTGCTGCGGGCCGGCCCGCGGGGCGGGGTGAGCTACGAGGTGCTCCGCGGCGCCGATCCGCTGCTCGGTACGGCCGACCTCACGCCGCCGCTGCCCGCTCAGCAGGCTCTGGACAGCGCCGTGTCCACCCTGGTCGCCCCGCACGGCGGGGACGCCCAGGACCAGGGCGCGGCGCTGGCCGCGCTGGGCATCGGCTACGTGCTGCTGTCCGCGCCGGCCGACGCCGACCTGTCCAGCACGCTGGACAACGTGTCCGCGCTGCGCCCGGTCAGCAAGACCGCCGGCTTCGAGCTATGGCGGGTGGCGGACGTGGCGGCCCGTGTCCGGGTGATCGGCCCGGGTGGCGCGGTGGTCGCGGTGCCCTCCGGGCCGGTGGCTGCCTCCGGTGCGGCCGCCCCGCGCGGCGGCGGGACGCTGGTGCTCGCCGAGCCGGCGGGTGGCTGGTCCGCCACCCTCAACGGCACGCCGCTGCAGCCGGTGGCCTCGCCCACGGGCGCGTGGGCCCAGGCCTTCCGGCTCCCACCCGGCGGTGGGACGCTGGACATCTCGCACGGCCAGCTCAGCCGTGATCTGGCCGTGATCTTCGAACTGATCGCTTTGCTGGCGGTGATCGGCCTCGGGCTGCCCGGTGCCCGGATGCCGGGGGAGAGCGCGGCCCCGGCGGCCGCCCCGGCCGAGCCGGCCGGCCGCGGCGAGCGCGCCCGGGTGGGCGCGGCCGCGCCGCGTGCTGCCGGTAGCGGCGCAGGCCGCGGCGACGACGGCACGGCCGCGCCGGGAAGCAGGCGGCTGTCCCGCCAGGCCGGTCCTGCGCCCGCCGCCAGCGCGGCCGGGCCGCGGTCGGCGGGCTCCAGCCCGCCCAGCGGGCCGCCCGCGGGCAGGCGCGGCGTGCTCGGTGGCTCCCGGCGGCTGTCCCGCCGCCAGCGCGCCAGCCTCACCGCCGAGCCGCGATCCCGGGGCGCCTGGGAGGGGACTGACCCAGCCGGGCAGGACGGCTTCCCCGCTGCGGCCGGCGCTGCCGCCGACCCGCTGGCCGCCTCCCAGCCGCCTGCGGGCCAGCCGCCTGCGGGCCAGCCGCCTGCGGGCCAGCCGCGTGCGGATCAGCCCGCTGCGGGCCAGCGGCGCGAACGCCGGCGGTGGCGCCGGGGGGCCCAGCCGGCGGCCGAACCCGGGACGGCTGGCTGGGCGGTGCCCGGGCCGGGGTCGTGGCGTGCCGGCCCGGCTGACACGCCGGCCGGGCGGCCGAGAAGGGACCCCGAGCCAGCCGGGTACGCGGTCGGCCCATATGCCGGGACCGGGCCGCAGTATCCGGCCGGCGTCCATCCCGGCAACGACTACCCGGCCTACCCGCCGACGCCGCGGCCGGGCGTCGGGAACTCGCGGAGCGATCGTCCCGAGGGCCGGCGGCCTGCGGGGCGGCACGTCAGCCGGGGCCGCCTGCCCGGCGATGACGACGCGCTACCGCCCAGATCCCGCGGCCCAGTGCCCCCAGGGACGTCCCGCGGCCCGGCGTACCGCGCGGAGGGTGGTTATCCCAGCCCGGGTAGTTATCCCGGCGAGCCCGGCTACCGGGATGTCCCGGACTATCCAGCCGCGCAGCCCGCCCCGGGCGGGAACGACCAGCTGGCGCCGCTGCCGCCGGGCACCCCACCAGAGGCCGCGTCCCGCGCTGGTGGATACCCGCCAGCCGTGAGCTATCCGGAACCCGGCGTCTTCCCGGACGCCGCCGCCTACCCGGGCCGCGCGGACTTCGGGGCCACCGGTTACCCGGATGCCAGCCACCGCAGAGCTGAGCCCCGCGACGCAGGCCATCCGGGTGCTGAGTACCCCAGTGCCCAGTACCCCAGTGCCCAGTACGCCGGTGCTGAGTACGCCGGTGCTGAGTACGCCGATGGCGAATACGCCGATGGCGAGTACCCGGGCGAGCAGCCCAATGCTGACTACTCCGGTGCCCACAACGTGAGCCCCGACTACCCCCGCGCCGGGCGCGGGGGCGAACCGCGGCGCGCGGCCCGCTACCCGGACGATGAGGGCGTTCCGGTCGCCTGGCGCAGTGACCACGGTGATGAGCCCGGGGACGACTGGTGAGAGGGCTGCGGGTAAGCCGGGCCGCGTCTGTGGTCATCGTGGTGGCCGTGCTGGTGGGCCTGTACGGGCTGGCCGGCCTGCGGCACTCGGTGTCGCTCGTGGCCGGGGCCAGGCCACAGCTGCCGCACGCCATCCCGGTCTCCAGGGTGATCCGGGTGTGCCCGGCACCCGGGGCCAGCTTCAGCCCGGGCAGCGGGATCGCGGTGATGGCCGCCCCGGCCAGCACTGGCCCGGCCAGCACTGGCCCGGCCAGCGGCGGGCCGGGCGCCAGCGGGGCCGCCGTGGTCAGCCGGCTGTCCGCGACCAGCAATGCGGCCCCGGGCAGCCAGGTGCTGACCGTCGGCCGGCCGGGCACGCCCCATTTCGCGAAGATCGCCACCGACCACACCCGGGCGGCCCGCGGCAGCCAGCAGAACCGGGGTGGCAAGAAGACCAAGCCCGGGCAGGCCACCAGCGCAGCCCAGCCGCAGCCCACCGGCCACGCCATCGCGACCACGGTCATCCGGGGCGGGGTGGTCATCCAGGCCAGCGGGCCGCAGGCGCAAGGGCTGGACGTCGAGCAGACCACCGGGAACGGCCTGCCGACCGCGGCGTGCGGCAGCCCGGGCACTGACTTCTGGTTCGCCGGGCCCGAGCAGCACACGGCCGGGCACATCCAGCTGTACCTGATGAATACGGGCGGCCAGCCGGCCAACGTGGCCGTGGACATCTTCACCGACGCTGGGCCGCTGCAGGACACCCCCGATACCGGCATCACCGTGCCGCCGCACAGCATGGTCGTCCAGTCGCTGGCGGCCCCGCTGCGCACCTCGCGGTCGATGTCGCTGCACGTCCGGGCGAACGTCGGCCAGGTGGTGGCGGCGGTCCGGGAGGGCACCGGGAAGGGTGCGGGCGGCTGGCTGCCGGCTACCCAGGCGCCCGCCACCCACCTGGTGATACCCGGCCTGCCCTCCGCCGTAGGCACCCGTCAGCTGTTCGTCGCCGTGCCGGGGGTGAAGGACGCCCAGGTCAAGGTCACCGCGGTGACGTCGCGGGGCACCTACGTGCCCACCGGGTCCAACGGCATCGACCTGCCGGGCGGGTCGGTCGCGCAGATCTCGCTGCCGTCGCTGGCCGGCATCCCGGCCGCGCTCAAGCTGGCGGCCAGCACCCCGGTCATCGCCGACGTGATGATCCCGGGTGGCGGGGGCGGCTCACCCGGGTCGTTTACCGCCGCCGCGCCCGCGATCGAGGAGCAGGGTGTGATCGCGGACAATCCCAGCAGCGGGGGCCGGGTCTCGGCGCTCGTGCTGTCCGCCCCGCACCAGTCCGCCCGGGTGAACATCACCCAGCTGGCCGGCGGCAAGACCACCCGCCAGCATGCCCAGGTGGTGCCCGTCGCCGCGGGGAAGAGCGTGACCGTGGCGCTGCGCGCGGTTCCCGGGGTGCCGCGTGGCACCGCGTTCGCCGTGGTCGTCACGCCATTGGCCGGTTCCGGCCCGGTGTACGCCGGCCGGGTCATCAAAGGTGCAGGCGCGGGCGGCGTGCTGCAGGGGATGCTGCCAGTGGCCAGCGCGCTCACCACGGTGCCGCTGCCCGCCGTGCGCGGGGCCGCCATCAGCGCGGGGCGCTAGGAGGGCGTGTGCTAGCCGGGGGGTCCCCGCCCTGGCCGCTCAGTCTTCGCCGTAACCAGGGTCGACGTCTTCCGGCTCGACACCGAGCAGCCGGGCGAACTCCTCCACGAGGACCTCGAAGATGAGCTCCCCGAGCTCATCCTCGCTGTCCGCCCGCGCGGCCAGCGGCCGCCGGTAGATCACGATGCGCGGGGGGCCGGCGGGCTGGCCACCCGCCGCATCCGGGGTGCCCGCGTCCAGCCGGGCCAATGGCACGCTCTCGCCGAGGGGCCCCGGTGGGCTGGCCCGTGGGATCTCCTCCACCGCGAACTCGACTGACGACACCTGGCTGGCCCAGCGTGGCTCCAGCCTGGCCACGGCCTCCAGGATCAGCTCGTCGAACCGCTCTGACCGGGTCCGGTGCAGCGGTACCCCGGGCGGGGCGAGCACGCCCCGCAGCCCGCGGCCGTGCCGGTCCCGGCGCCTGATCCGGGCGCTGCGCCCTGTGCCGCCCCCGTCACCGGTCCGCATAGTTGCTGAGCGTACCGCCCAGGCCAGCACAGGGTCAGCTGCCACGCCCGGACCCGGGCTCCAGCGGCCGCCCGCGAGACACGATCGCGCAGTGTGCCCCGGGTGGTGGCGTTACCGCCCGCGGATCGGTACGGTCAGCCGTTGTGAGCGATGCACGCGACCCCCTTCCCGGCCGGTCGCCGAAGCACGCCACCCCCACCTTTGCCAGGCGCCTCCGGTGACCCCCCGCCGCTGCTCCCGGACGGCGTGCAAGCAGCCCGCGGTGTGCACGCTGACCTACGTGTACCGCGATTCCACGGCCGTGCTCGGCCCGCTCGCCGCGTACATGGAGCCGCATTGCTATGACCTGTGCTCCGCGCACGCCGACCGGCTGACCGCTCCGCGCGGCTGGGAAGTCGTCCGGCTGCCGGTGGACCCGGCCGAACCGGAGTCGGACGATCTCGAGGCGCTCGCCAACGCGGTTCGCGAGGCGGGCCTGCCCCGGAGCGCCGAGCCGGTGGGCCAGGGCATCGAGGTGGGCCGGCGGGGTCACCTACGGGTGCTGCGCTCCGCCCCGGACAGCCGGGACCGGATGAGCTAGCCCGCGTCCCACGTCCGACCGAACACCGGCTGGCCAGCCCAGCCCGCTCCCGGCCGGTAGGCTCGTTGTCCGCGAACCGCCGTTCCGCGCGCACCGGACCGAGCATGGACCCAACGCTTACCGCATCCCCGGGAGATCCCGTGAAGATTGACGACTGGCTGCTCGACATACTCGCCTGCCCGAAGTGCCATGCGCCGCTGCGCGCCGACGCCGAAGCCAGCGAGCTGATCTGCACGAACGACGAATGCGGGCTGGCGTACCCGGTGCGCGACGATATCCCGGTGCTGCTGGTGGATGAGGCGCGCCAGCCGGGGGACACCGGATGACCATGGCCGCTCAGCAGCGCCTGGATGACCCGGTGCTGCTGGAGGCCGCGGACACCAGCGGAATGCTCCGGGTGGTAGCGTCCGCCGCAGCTCAGGTCCGCATCGCCGTGCGGGCGACCGCGGAAACCGACCTCCAGCCGGTTCTCGCCGCGGGCCGCCCGCGGGCGATCGTGGTCACCGGTATGGGTGGGTCCGGGGTGGCCGGTGAAGTGCTCGCCGCGGTGTGCGGGCCCAGTTGTGCCGCCCAGGTGGTGGCCCTGCACGACTACCAGCTGCCTGGCTGGGTCGGCGTCGCCGACCTGGTCATCGCGGTCTCCTCGTCGGGCGCCACCGAAGAGACGCTGGCCGCGGCGGCCGAGGCGGCGCGCCGCGGCTGCCCGCTGGCTGTCATCGGCGGCGCGAACTCCCCTCTGGCCGCGCTGGCCGGGCGGTTCCGCGCTCCGTTCATCCCGATTGACTCCGAGGGGACGCCGCGGGCCAGCCTCTGGGGCCTGTCCGTGCCGCTGCTGATGATCGCCGGCCTGCTCGGTGTGGCCGATCTGCCCGCCGACGGGTTCGAGGCGGCGGCCAGCCGCCTGGAGCTGCTCTCCCACCTCTGCCGGCCGGACAGCGAGTCCTTCGTCAACCCGGCGAAGACCCTGGCCCTCGAGCTGGCCGGCACCCTGCCGATGATCTGGGGAAGCTCACCGCTGGCCGGTGTGGCTGCGCACCGGTTCGCCTGCCAGCTCAACGAGAACGCCAAATACCCGGCGGTGCCTGGGGTCTTGCCCGAGGCCAATCACAACCAGGTGGTGGCGTTCGACGGCCCGTTCGTGCCGTGGCCGCCGGGCGGTCCGGGGGCGGTGGACCCGGAGAGCAGGCCCGTGGTGCCACTTCGCCTGGTCATCCTGCGGGACAGCCAGGAACACCCTCAGGTGGCCCGCAGGCGTGAGGCGTCAGTGGAGCTGGCCGGGCAGCGCGGGGTTGAGGTGAGCGAGCTGACCGCGGAAGGCGACCGGCCGCTGGACCGGCTGGCCAGCCTGATCCAGCTCACCGACTACGCCACGGTCTACCTGGGCATCGCGAACGGCATCGACCCGGGCCCGGTCGCGGTCATTGGCGACTTGAAGGACAGGATCGCAGAGCAGCGTTGGTGAGGATGTATCAGTACTGAACGCGACCCGCTGCCCGGCCAGGCGGGCAGCCACCCCGGGTCAGCAGGCCAGCCAGGGCAGGCGGACAAGGCCGGCGCCGGCTCCGAGGGGCTGCGCGCGGTGCTGGCCGCACTGGGCGCGAACCTGGGCATCGCGCTGACCAAGCTCGTCGCGTTCGTGATCACCGGTTCGGCCTCCATGCTCGCAGAGTCGGTGCATTCGCTGGCGGACAGCGGCAACCAGGCCCTGTTGCTGCTGGGCCGCAGCCGGGCCCGGCGGGCGGGGACCGAGGAACATCCGTTCGGCTTCGGCCGGGAGCGCTACTTCTACGCGTTCGTCGTCGCGGTCGTGCTGTTCACCGTCGGCGCGCTGTTCTCGCTGTACGAAGGCATCCACAAGATCATCAGCCCGGAGCAGATCCGCCAGCCGGTGGTCGCGTTCGCCGTCCTGGCCGTCGCGATGGTCCTGGAAGGCCTTTCGCTGCGCACCGCCGTCCGGGAGACGAACGAGGTGCGCGGCCAGATCGGCTGGACCGCGTTCATCCGCCGGGCCAAGGCCCCAGAGCTGCCCGCGATCCTGCTGGAGGACGTGGCCGCGCTGATCGGGCTGGTCTTCGCCACGGTGGGGGTGGCGCTGGCCACGATCACCGGCAACGGGGTGTGGGACGGCGTGGGGTCGCTGGGCATCGGGGTGCTGCTCGGCAGCGTGGCCACGGTGCTGGCGGTGGAGATGAAGAGCCTGCTGATCGGCGAGTCGGCCAGCGACGACGTCGAGCGGGCCATCGTGACCGCGCTGGAGGACGGCCCGGAGGTGCAGCGGGTCATCCACCTGCGGACCCTGCACATGGGCCCGGAAAGCCTGCTGGTGGCGGCCAAGATCGCGATCCGCGGAGCGGACAGCGCGGCGCAGGTCGCGGCGGGCATCGACGCCGCCGAAGGCCGGGTGCGCACGGCCGTCCCTATCGCCGAAACGATCTACCTGGAACCCGACGTCTACGACGCGGCCCGGGCCGACGTCACCGATCCGGCCATCCGCGCCGTGCGCCGCCCGCGCCGGTAGCGGGACGCCGTGCACCGCTCCCGCCGGCGGTGGGATGCCACGCATCGCCCGGGCCGGCCGCGGGATGCTGGGGCCCCGGCTGATGGCCGGGCGCGCCCGCCCGCGGGCTACCTCCCATGCTGAGCAGCCGCAGCGCCCGCTCCTTCTCAAACTCCAGGGCCCGCCCGGGTGGTGCCGGGATGCGCCCGATCCGCCGCCCGAGCTCCGCCACCTGAGCCCGCACCGCCGGCTCGGCCAGCACCCTGATCCCGAAGGCCAGGGCGGCTGGGCTGATATCCAGCTGCCGCTCGATCTCCAGGCCGAACGCGACGGCGGCGAGGTCGTCGGCCCCGAACTGGCGGTGTGCCGGCCCGCGGGCCGGCCGGGAAGCCGCGGGCCGGCCCGGCGCTGCCCCGCGGACCGGGGGAAGCAGACCGAGCAGTTCCCGGTAGCGAAGCATCCGGGGTGAGGTGCCCAGCCGCTGGGCCGCCGCTGCGATCCGCACGGTCAAAATCCTAACATTCTTTTGTTAGAAACAACGGATAACGGCTGCGATCACGCCCGGTCCTGCCATACCGTCGAGGTGCGCTGTGCACACCTGATCCTGCTGACTGCCCACACCTGATCCTGCTGAGGAGTGTCATGCCCACGGAGTCCGCTGCGTTCAAGGTCGCCGATCTGTCCCTCGCGGACTTCGGCCGGAAAGAGATCAGGCTCGCTGAGCACGAGATGCCCGGGCTGATGGCCGTCCGCGCCGAGTACGCCGGAACGCAGCCGCTGCGCGGGGCGCGGATCACCGGATCCCTGCACATGACCATCCAGACTGCGGTGCTGATCGAGACCCTGGTGGCGCTGGGCGCCCAGGTCCGCTGGGCGAGCTGCAACATCTTCTCCACCCAGGACCACGCCGCGGCTGCGGTGGCGGTCGGCCCGGACGGCACCCCCGACGAGCCGCGGGGCATCCCGGTGTTCGCCTGGAAGGGCGAGTCCCTGGAGGAGTACTGGTGGTGCACGAACCAGGCGCTGACCTGGCCAGCGGAGCGGGCAGGGGACGCGAGCGGCGGCCCCAACATGATCCTGGACGACGGCGGCGACGCCACGCTACTGGTGCACAAGGGCGCCGAGTACGAGGGCGCGGGTGCGGTCCCGTCGCCCGCCGAGGATGACGCCGAAGAGTGGCGGGTCGTGCTCAGCCTGCTCCGCCAGTCCCTGGAGACCAGCAAGGACCGGTGGACGCTGATGGCCGAGGGGATCCGCGGGGTGACCGAGGAGACCACCACCGGCGTGCACCGGCTGTACGAGATGGCCAGGGCCGGCACGCTCGCCTTCCCGGCGATCAACGTCAACGACTCGGTGACCAAGTCCAAGTTCGACAACAAGTACGGCTGCCGTCACTCGCTCATCGACGGCATCAAGCGGGCCACCGACGTGCTGATCGGCGGCAAGGTCTGCGTGGTCTGCGGTTACGGGGACGTGGGCAAGGGCTGCGCCGAGTCACTGCGCGGCCAGGGCGCCCGGGTCATCATCACCGAGGTGGACCCGATCTGCGCGCTGCAGGCGGCCATGGACGGTTACCAGGTGGCCCGGCTGGAGGACGTGCTCACCACCGCGGACATCTTCGTCACCGCCACTGGCAACCGCGACGTCATCACCGCCGAGCAGATGACGCTGATGAAGCACCAGGCGATCGTGGGCAACATCGGCCATTTCGACAACGAGATCGACATGGCCGGGCTGGCCCGCATCCCCGGCATCCGGCGGCTGTCCATCAAGCCCCAGGTGGACGAGTGGCGGTTCACCGACGGTCACGCGGTCATCCTGCTGTCCGAAGGCCGGCTGCTCAACCTGGGCAACGCCACCGGTCATCCCAGCTTCGTGATGTCCAACTCGTTCACCAACCAGGTCATCGCCCAGGTGGAGCTGTTCACCAAGGCGGACGAGTACCCGGTCGGCGTGCACACGCTGGCCAAGCACCTAGACGAGAAGGTGGCCCGGCTGCACCTGGACGCGCTGGGCGTGCGGCTCACCGAGCTGACCAAGGAGCAGGCCGACTACATCGGCGTTGCGGTGGAGGGCCCGTACAAGCCGGATCACTACCGGTACTGACGCGGTTCCCGGCCGGATGAGCGAGCAGCTGCCTGGCCCGGCGTCTGATATCCCGGACGCTGGGCTGGCCCGCCCGGAACTGGCCCGCCCGGAACTGGCCCGCCCGGAACTGGCCCGCCGGGAACTGGCCAGCATGGGGCTGGCCCGGATCGGCTGGGCCGAGCAGTCCATGCCGGTGCTGCGGGGCATCGCCGGGCGGTTCGCCGCCGAGCAGCCGCTGGCTGGGCTCACCGTGGCGGCTTGCCTGCACGTCACCGCGGAAACCGCGGTGCTGGTCCGGACGCTGCGCGCGGGTGGCGCCCGGGTGTTCCTGGCCGCCTCGAACCCGCTGTCCACGCAGGACGACATTGCCGCTGCCCTGGACGCCGGCCGGACGGCCGTGGTGTACGCCCGGGCCGGGGCAGACCGGCGGGCGTACCAGGACCATATCCAGCGGGCCCTGGACGCCGGGCCCGACCTGGTGGTCGACGACGGTGGTGACCTCATCGAGGCACTGCACGCGCAGCGGCCCGACCTGCTGGGCAAGGTGGCGGCCGGCTGCGAGTCAACCCCGGCGGGGGTGATCCGGCTGCACCGGATGGCCCGCGAGGGCACGCTCGCCTTCCCCGCGGTGGCCGCGGACGCCACCGGGACCCGGCTGATGCTGGAGGCTACCCACGGCACCGGCCAGTCCACCATCGACGGGATCATCCGGGCCACCAACGTCCTGCTGGCCGGCCGGACCGCGGTGGTGGCCGGCTTCGGCTGGTGCGGCCGCGGCATCGCGCAGCGGGCCCGCGGGCTCGGCGCCCAGGTGATCGTGACCGAGGTCGACCCGGTGCGCGCGCTGGACGCGATGATGCAGGGCTACCGGGTGCTGCCGATGGCGGACGCGGCACCGCTGGGCGAGGTGTTCATCACCGCGACCGGGTCCCGGGACGTGATCACGGCCGCGCACATGGCGGTCATGCGGGATGGCGCGATCCTGGCCAACGCGGGTCATTTCGACGTAGAGGTAGACGTGCGCGGGCTGGCTGGCCTGGCGGTCGCCGTGGAGCAGGGGGTCCGGCCCTACACCGATGAGTACCTGCTGGCCGACGGCAGGCGGCTGCTGCTGCTGGCCGAGGGCCGGATCGTCAACCTGGTGGCCGCAGAGGGCAACCCGGCCAGCGTCATGGACGTGTCGTTCGCCGGACAGGCCCTGGTGCTGGCCTGGCTGGCCCGCGAGCACGCCGCGCTGCTGCCGGGCGTGCACCGGGTACCGGCCACCATCGACGACGAGATCGCCCGGCTGGCCCTGGCCGCCACTGGCACCTGCATCGACACCCTCACCCCAGCCCAGCAGGACTACCTGGACTCCTGGCAGTAACCAGCACCACCGCCGCGGTGGGTGGGTTCGCCCGCCCACCGCGGCGAGCCGCGTTCCCTCCCGGACGGGCGACGGGTCGGCTCAGCGGGCGGCCGGCTCAGGGGCGGGCGGCTCCGCGGGCTCGCTCGGGTGGTCGCGGTGCGCCAGCACGATCAGTGACAGGCCGCCGCCCACCAGGATCAGCCAGAAACTGATCAGCCGGTAGGCGATCGCGGCGGCCAGCGCGGCCGAGGCCGTCATCCCGGCGGCGGTCAGCGCCGCGGTCAGCGTGATCTCGACCAGTGCGAAGCCGCCCGGGGATAGCCCGGAACTGCCGACGGCCGCGCCCGCTCCGTAGGCCAGCAGCAGGCCGTGCCAGGGCACCGGGTGACCGGTGGCCAGGATCGCGCAGGCCAGGCAGCCGCAGTCGGCCAGCCAGTTCAGCAGGGCCAGCAGGAAAACCCCCACGTACCGTGGCCAGGGCAGCCGGATGCTGGCGACCCGGTCGAGGAAGTCCTCCATAGCATCCGGATCCATCCACGACCGGCCGAACCGCCGGTGCAGCGGGCGGAGCAGCCAGGCGGCCAGCCGGTGGATCCGGGCGCGCGCGGGTGGGTAGCGCAGCGCGAGCAGCACGGTGACCCCGGGCACCAGGAACACCGCCGCGCCCAGCAGGCCCGCCGCGGTAGCCGCCGGCTGCCCGCCGACCAGCGCCCCGACCAGCAGGACCAGCGCCAGGGCGGCCGAGGAAACGATGGCCGACAGGGTCAGTGCCCAGCTGGTGATGGCCGAGCCGAGGTTGCGGCCGCGCAGCTGGCGGTAGGAGTAGATCGCGGCCAGCTGGGCGCCGGCGAACGGAACCGCCATGGACAGCGCGTTGCCCGCGTAGGTGATCGCCATGACCGAGCTGAGCGTGGCCGGGTCGCCATCGGCCCGCAGCAGGATGGTCCGCTTGATCCCGAATGAGGTGAGCGACACCGCCTCGGCGGCCAGCGCCGCCAGCACCCACCACCAGTTCAGGTGGGCGAGGGTGTGCAGCGACTGGACCAGGATATGCTCGTTGGTCACGATGATGGCGACCAGCCCGCCGGCGGCGATCAGCATGACCGCCAGCCGCCGCCAGCGAGATCTCGTCATCCTGGCGCTCATCTGGCTGGACCGGTCATCGGGCTGCCCTGGTCACCGGGGCGGGCGGAACCCGCCGGGCCGGTGGGCGGGCACCGGGGACGGTTCACCGGGTTGCGGGCCGGCCTGCTGCACGGTGGGTACCTGGGGCGTCAGCCGGGCCTGCGCCCGGGCACGCCGTTCGGCCAGCACCGCACACAGGTAATCCGGCGGCGAGGTGCCCGCCGGCGGGACGGGGCTGACCTGCGCCGCCACCGCGGCCGCGATCCGCTGGCCATGCTCGGCCCGGGCCGCCGGGGTGAACTCGTAATACCGGCTCAGGTACTGGCGGGCGGTCTCGGCGGTCGCGTCCGGCAGCCCAGACAGTTCGAGGCTGGCGGCCCAGCCGGCCAGGACGGCCGGCATCACCGGTGCCTGGGCCGTCCCGCCGCGTGCCTGGGGCAGCCGCTCATTGATCACGAAGGTACCGGCGAAGATGTCCCCGAGCCGCTTGCCACCCGGTGACAGCAGCGAGCTGACCAGCGCGAGGAAGCCCAGCGTGAGCCAGATTTCCAGCACCGCCGCGAGCGCCCGCATCAGCGCCTGGCGGAACCGTTCCGGGCCGCCGTCGTCGCTGACCACCCGCAGGCCCATGGCCAGCTTGCCCAGCGACCGGCCCCGGCTCAGCGTCTCGAAGGCGGTCGGGTAGCCCACGATGATCGCCGTGGTGACCGCGACCGAGATGGCCGCCACCGCCGCCGGGTCGAGTCCGCCGCCCGCCCCCACCGCGATGGCCACCCCGCTCAGCCCGACCAGCAGCACCAGCTGCACGATGACGTCGATGGCCAGCGCCACGGCGCGGCTGGGGAAGCGGGCGCACGGCAGGTCGATGACGACGGCCTCGCCAGTGATCACCTCGGCCACACGAACTCCAAGTACGGGGTCGGCTGGCTCGTGATCACGGTACCGTGCCAGGCTTCGCGCCGGAACAACCGCCGTGGCCAGGAAGCTGCCCCCAGTAGTCTCCTGTGGTGGACGTCGACGCGTACCTGGCCGCGCACCAGGCCGACTGGGCCCGGCTGGGCGAACTCGTCCAGCGGCGCCGCCGGCTGACCGGCGACGAAGTGGATGAGCTGGTCCTGCTCTACCAGCAGACCACGACGCACCTGTCTGCGCTGCGCTCGGCCGGCCACGACCCAGCGCTCACCGCGCGGCTGGCGGGCCAGGTCGCCCGCGCCCGAAGCGCGGTCACCGGCTCGCACGCACCCGCCTGGGCCACCGTGGCCCGGTTCGCCGTGGTCTCCTTCCCGGCCATGGCCTACCGCGCCCGGTGGTGGTGGGCGGCCACCGCGGGCGGCTCGCTGCTGGTGGCGGTGCTGCTGGGCTGGTGGGTGGCCCGCTCCCCAGGCGTGCAGGCGGCGCTGCTGCCCCGCGCGGCCGTTCGCGACCTGGTGAATCACCAGTTCCAGCGCTACTACTCGCAGTACGCGGCGACCGCGTTCGCGGCCAAGGTGTGGACGAACAACGTGTGGGTGGCGGCTGAGGCGCTGATCTTCGGAGTGCTGCTCGGGCTGCCCACGCTCGTGGTGCTGTTCGAGAACGCCGCCAACGGCGGGGTGGAGGGCGGCCTGATGTTCGCCCATGGCAAGGGCGGCCTGTTTGCCACGCTGATCCTGCCGCACGGCATGCTCGAGATCAGCGCCGTGTTCCTGGCCGCCGCCACCGGGCTGCGCCTGGGCTGGTGCGTCATTGATCCCGGTCCGCGCCCCCGCGGCCGGGCGCTGGCCGAGGAGGGGCGCTCCTCGCTGACGATCGCGCTGGGCCTCATCGTGGTGCTCCTGGTCTCCGGGGCGATCGAGGCTTTCGTCACTCCGTCGCCGCTGCCGTCCTGGGCGCGGATCGGCATCGGCGCGGTAGCCGAGGCGGCGTTCCTGGCTTACGTGATCGTGCTCGGCCGGCGCGCCGTCGCGGTGGGGCAGGGCCCCGACATGGAGCATGGGCCAGACGCTGCGCCGGTGGCGGGCTGACCGGCCGGCTGCGCCGGCCGTGCTCAGAGCCGCCCGCTGGCCTTGAGGGCGAGGTAGGCGTCGGCCAGGGCGGCAGGCAGCCGGTCCGGCGGAGCATCCACCACCTGCACGCCCTGGCGCCGGAGCAGCGCGGTGATCCGCTGCCGCCCGGCCTGCGCGGTCTCGGCCGCGGCGGCCGTGTACACGCTGGCCACATCGCCGCGGGCGGCCGCCAGCCGGGCCAGCGCCGGATCGGCCACTGCCGCGATCATCATCATGTTCCGGGATGCCAGCGGGCCCAGCCGGGGCAGCAGGCCCTCCTCGATCGCCGCCGGGTTCAGGTCCGTCAGCAGCACCACCAGGCAGCGGCGCCGGGCGACGGCGAGCACGGCGGCGGCCAGGGCGGCCGCGTCCGTCTCGGCCAGCTCGGCGTCCAGTGGAGCCATGGCATCGGTGAACGCGGCCAGCACCGAAGATCGCGGGGCGCCCAGGACCCGGGCCCGCAGCCGCCGGCCGAATGCGATCAGGTCGATCCGGTCCCCGGCCCGGGACGCCAGCGCGGCCAGCAGCAGCACGGCGTCCATCGAGGCGTCCAGCCGCGGGATGCCGGCCACCCGGCCCGCTGATGTGCGGCCAGTGTCCAGGACCACCAGGATCCGCCGGTCGCGCTCGGGCCGCCAGGTCCGGACCATCACGTCGCCCTTGCGGGCCGCGGCCCGCCAGTCGATGGACCGGACGTCATCGCCGGCCACGTACTCGCGGAGCGAATCGAACTCGGTCCCCGGGCCGCGCAGCAGCGAGCGGTGCTGGCCGTCGAGCTGGCGCAGCTGGGCGAGCTTCGTGCTGAGATGGCGCCGGCTGCTGAACGGCGGGAGGACCCGCACGGCCCACTCCGCCCGGTGGCGGCCCTGCCGGGCGGCCAGCCCGAACGGCCCGGCCGAGCGGACGAAGACCGCGCCTGACACCTTGTCGCCGCGCCGGCCGGGGGTGAGGGTACCGACCGCCGTGGCCTGCGCGCCAGCGGGCACGGCCAGCCGGAACTGCCCCGGTTCAGCGTGCGCGCTGGGCTGCCAGGCGGGCCGCACCGTGGCGCGCAGCAGCCGCGGACCGGGGTTACGCACGGTGACCGTGGCCGTGGCCGGCGCACCCAGCAGCACCCTGGTGTCACCGGCCCGGGTGATCTGCAGGCCGCGGATGCTGGCGGCCAGCGCCAGGTCGGCCCCGATCGCCGCGAGCAGCAGGCCATTGACGGCCAGCAGGGCGGGCAGCGTCCGGAGGCCAAGCACGACCAGGGCGCCGATGAGCGCGGCCAGGCCGGCCCGGCCAGTCAGCGCCATCTGCCGCTCACCGGGGGACGGGCACGGAGGCCAGCACGGCGTCGAGCACACCATCGGGAGAGGTGCCCTCGAGCTCCGCTTCCGGGCGCAGCTCGATCCGGTGCCGCAGGGTGGGCGCCGCCAGCGCCTTCACGTCATCCGGGGTCACGTAGTCGCGGCCCGCCAGCCAGGCCCACGCCCGGCTGGTGGCCTGCAGGGCGGCCGCCCCACGCGGGGACACCCCCAGCCGGAGCGAGGGGGAGCGCCGGGTGGCCCGGCACAGGTCCACGATGTAGCCGGCCACGTCGGTGGCCACCTGTACGTCACGCACCGCGGCCGCGGCGGCCGCCAGTTCGGCCGCCCCCGCCACCGGCTTGATCCCCGTGGCGGCCAGGTTGCCCGGGTCGAAGCCGGCCGCATGCCGGGCCAGGATGCCTATTTCCTCGTCCCGGCCAGGCAGCCCGACCGTCAGCTTGACCAGGAACCGGTCCAGCTGCGCCTCGGGCAGCGGGTACGTTCCCTCGTACTCGACCGGGTTCTGCGTCGCCGCCACCAGAAACGGCTCGGGCAGCGGCCGGGGGCTGCCCTCCACCGAGACCTGCCGTTCCTCCATCGCCTCCAGCAGCGCCGCCTGGGTCTTCGGTGGGGTCCGGTTGATCTCGTCGGCGAGCAGCAGGTTGGTGAACACCGGTCCCTCGCGGAACTGGAACAGCGCGGTCTTCGCGTCGTAGATCAGCGAGCCGGTCACATCGCCGGGCATCAGGTCGGGGGTGAACTGGACCCGGGTGCTGCGCAGCGACAACGCGGCAGCCAGCGACCGCACCAGCAGGGTCTTGGCCACCCCGGGCACCCCTTCGAGCAGCACATGACCCCGGCACAGCAGGCAGATCACCAGGCCGGTCAGCACCGAATCCTGGCCGATGACCGCCTTGCCCACCTCGGCGCGGACCGCTTCCAGCGCGTCCCGCGCATCCGGCGGGGCCAGGCCGGCCGCGCGTGGGTATTCGGCCGTCACGGCGTGCGTACCTCTTCCTCAAGGGCGTCGATGTCCCGGCCCAGCGTGACGAGTGCCGCATCGTCGTGCGGGGCCGGCCCGAACAAGATTGCCTCAACCGCGCTTGGTTCGCGGCCGGTCAGCGCGGCCACGGCCGCGGACACGATGGCCGGACCGGCGTTGCCGGGCAGTGCCAGCTGGGTCGTGATCCGGTGCCGGGCGGCCGTGCGGAGCACCGCCGCGGCCCGGCCGCGGGCGCGCCGGGAGAGGTAGAGCCGGCCGTGGCCCTCTACGGTCTCCGAGGCCCGGACCACGACCGGAAGGGGCTCACGGACCAGCGGGCCGAGCCGCCGCATCCGCCACAGCGCGGCCAGCACGGCCGCGATGAACAGCTGCCCGGCCACCAGATACGCGGGCCGCGGGATCTCCTGGAACAGCGAGCTGGCCCCGGTGTCCCCGCCCGGGGCGGCCACCGCGGCCAGGCTGGGCACCAGCCAGACGATCCGCGGGCTGCCCCGCAGCAGGTTCAGCGCCAGGGCCGCGTCACCGCGCTTGGCCAGCCCGCCGTTGCTCAGCGGCGCCCCGGTGCCGAGCAGGGTGACCGACCGGCCGCCGACCGTGTAGCGGATCAGCGTGGGGTGCCCGTGGACCAGGTAGCACCGCGCGGCCCGGCCCGCGGTGCCGCGCATCAGCACGCCGCCCATGAGGGCGTCCCCGGCGGCCGCCGCGGCTGGCAGCGGGCAGCCCGGGGTGGCCCCCTGGGCTTCGGCCGCACCAGCTACCCGGATGGCCGGGCCCGGTTGCGGCCCACGGGACAGCGCGTCGAGCACCGCGCTGTCCGGCTCCACGACCACCACGCGGGCCGCCCCGCTGAGCAGCGCGGCTGACTGGCCATCGGTGAGCAGGTATGGGCTGGTGATGACCAGGGTCGCGGGACCCGCCCGGGTGGCAGCCCGCGCCGCGGCCGTCGATGCCACCCGGATGACCTGCTGGCCGCGCTGGGCCAGCAGGTCGGCCAGGGCCCTGGTGCCCTGGGCCCGGGGATTGCCCGGATCCAGGTAGCCCCCCGTACTGGGCGCGGGCTTCAGCAGCGCGACGAGGACCCCGCCGAGCAGGACCAGCACCACCACGGCGGCCGGGCCCAGCCACCGGCGTCGTCCCGCCCGGCGCGGCGCCCGCCCCGCCGCTGGCCCGGCGTCCGGCCTGGTCCCGGCGGCCGCTGGGACCGGGCCAGCCCGGACGGCAGCTGGCCCGGTCACGCCGGGTCGCCTGCGGCCTGCTGGCTGGCGGCGGTGATCCGCCGGTCCAGCTCCTGGACGACCGCGTAGCCCGCCGCGGTGCCGGGGCGGCCGCCGTAGCAGATGTCGTCGAACAGCCGGGCGCTCGTGCGTAGCGGGCCGGCGTCGGCGGGCAGCGCCAGTGCGGCTTCGGCCGCGATCTCGGCCGCGGTCCGGCCGGGCCGCGGGCTGAGCAGGTTGCGTTCCTCGAGCTCGCGGGCGACGGCCCGGACGCCGTCCAGGATGGCGCCGGCGTAGTCACCGGTGGCCGCCAGCTGGGCCGCCCGGGCCCGGTGGTCGGCCGCGCTGAGCACCAGGCGGCCCGCCTGCCGCCGGTCATCGGCGCGGTGGGCCCGGGCCAGCGGGCCCACCCGGTTCAGCACCACGGCGGCGGCCAGCGCGGCCAGCGCGGCCAGCGCGACCACCGCCCACCAGCCGCCCGGGAACGAGCTGCCCGCCTTGAACAGCTGATCCAGCACCCTGTCCACGAGGGCCAGCACCCGCTGGGTCAGCGACGGGTGCGGATGAAAGATGGCCCTGGACAGCTCGTCGCGGGCCAGCCGCTGACCGTCCTGACGGCTGACCGGCGGGCCAGCCGCCCACGTCACCAGGCCAGCGGGCCGCCCCAGGGCGGCGACGGCGGCGCTCACCACGGCGGTGTTCAGCATGGCCACGCTCACCACAGCCGTGCTCACCACGGCGGTGGAGCCCCCGCGGCGGTGGGCGGCGCACCTGGGCCGGGCATGCCGCCCGCCGGCGCCGGGCCATCCGCGGGCGGCCGCCACAGCGCGGCGAAACCGGCCGCGCTGGGCGGGCCGCTGCCCGCGGCGGAACGCAGCGCCAGGTCCAGGCCTTCTCTGCGCATCCTCAGGTCGACGTAGAGCAGCACGGTGACACCGGCGGTGACCGGCCGGGTCACCGTGCCGGCCACGATCGCGCCGATGACCGCGATGATCGTCCCCACGTGCAGCCCGCCGCCCGAGGACAGCGCCGAGCCGATGAAGGTAAACGGGAGCTGCAGGATCGCGCCGGCGATCGCCGCGATGAGCCCGGCCAGCAGGAGGATGCCGAAGATCCGCCAGAAGCTCCGCCGGACCAGCCGCCAGGACCGGGTCAGGGCGCGGCGGGCGGTCGCCTCCTCGAGGACCACCACGGGGGCGACCAGGCTCAGCATCGTGGAGAGCCAGATGCCGAGCACCATGGCCGCCGGCACCCCGGGCACACCGACCGCCACGTAGACGGCGGCTGGCGCGCTGACCGCGGCCGCGGCCAGCATGATCAGTGCCACGATGGCCGCCGGGCCGAGGCTGATCAGCAGCACCAGCAGCGTGGCCGCCAGCAGGCTGGGCAGCCGCGGCGACGCGGCCCGCCAGGCCTGGGCCGCGGTGCTCGGCTGCCCGGCCACCCCGCGGGCGATGACCGGCGCGATCAGCCCGGCCAGGATGGCCTGCACGATGATGGTCAGCAGAAGCGAGACGGCCAGCGCGGGCAGTACGGCGGCGGCGAGCTGGCCGATCAGGTGCTCGGCCTGCCGGGTGGTCAGCTGCTGGCCCGGCTGGGGCAGATTGACGCCGCCTGCCAGGTTGACGAGTGTCAGCGACACGGCGGCGGAGGCGATCGCGCTGACCGTCATGACCACGGCCGCGATGCCCAGGATGGTCCGGGGATTGCGGCGGATAGACGTGAACGCGCCGTCCAGGATCTCGCCGACGCCCAGCGGCCGCAGCGGGATCAGGCCCGGCTTGGGCGCCTCCTCTCCGGACCGGCGCCACGCATCCTGCTGACCCGGGGACCGCCCGTACCCGCCCCGCCCGTAGCCCGGCCCGTGGCCCGGCCCGCCAGCCGGCCAGGGCTGACCCGGGGTGGGGGCGGGCGGCGGCTGGCTCAGGCCGCCGGGCTCGCCGGACGGCGGGAACCATGGCTGCGGTGGCACCGGCGGCGCGTCTGCTGGCCCGTCTGCTGGCGCGTCTGACGACGGACTGTCTGTCATGGTTCTCCCTGGCGGCATCCGGCCGGGCTCTGCTGCCCGGTGCCATGCCGCAGACCTGCTCACCGGTGAGCGGGCCCCCCGGTCCCGCTGGCGCCCATACTCGCACGAAGCGAGCCGGTCCTGAAGCGCGCCGTCACGAAGCCGTGGCCCCGGCCTTGATTCGACCGGCAGACGGCGGCGGGGGCAGACTCAGGACATGGACGTGCCCACGCTGCGCTGGCTCGATGGGCCCGACGGCCCAGCGGTCGCCCTGCTCGACCAGACCCGGCTGCCGGCCGAGGAGGTCGTGGTCACCTGCCACCGCGTCGACGAGCTGGTGACGGCGATCCGGCGGCTGGTGGTGCGCGGTGCACCAGTGCTCGGCCTGGCCGGGGCGTACGGCGTGGCGCTGGCCGCCTGCCAGGGCGGGGACGTGGCGGCGGCCGCGGCCGACCTGGCCGCGGCCCGGCCCACTGCGGTGAATCTGGCCTGGGGCGCCCACCGGGCGCTGGCCGCCTGGCAGGCGGCCAGCCGCCGCGCCGGGAGCGGCCCGGCCGCAGGCCGGCCGCCGGAGCACCCGGCGGCCCAGGCCGCGCTGGCCGAGGCGCGGGCGCTGGCGGCGGCGGACGCCGCGGCCAGCGAGGCCATGGCCGCGTACGGCCTGCGCCTGCTGCCGGCCGGGGCCCGGGTGCTCACCCACTGCAACACCGGGCGCCTCGTCTCGGCTGGGGACGGGACCGCGTTCGCGGTGATCCTGGCCGCGCACCGGGCCGGGCGGCTGGCCAGGCTGTGGGTGGACGAAACGCGCCCGCTGCTGCAGGGAGCCCGGCTCACCGCGTATGAGGCGCAGCGCGCGGGCATCGACTACGCCGTGCTGCCCGACGCCGCCGCAGCCGGGCTGCTGGCCCGCGGCGATGTGGACGTGGTGCTCACCGGGGCGGACCGGATCGCGGCGGACGGCAGCGTCGCCAACAAGGTCGGCACGTACGGCCTGGCTGTGCTGGCCCGGCAGCACAGCGTGCCCTTCGTGGTCGTGGCGCCCCTGTCCACCATCGACTTCACCACCCCCGACGGCAGCGCCATCGTGGTCGAGCACCGCGCTGCCGAGGAGGTGACGACGCTGGCCGGGCAGGCGCTCGCGCCGCCCGGCAGCGCCGCCTACAACCCGGCGTTCGACGTGACTCCCGGCCGCCTGGTTACCGCGCTGGTCACAGAGCGTGGTGTTGTGCAGCCGGTGACAGCAGGTAATCTGCGTGTGCTGGGCGACCCTCAGGCTCTGCCGAAGAGTGCCCTCCCCGCTGTTTCCGTGGAACTATGAGGCCCATGAAAGGTCGCGTGCTCGTCGTCGATGACGACGCTGCCCTGTCCGAGATGCTCGGCATCATGCTCCGGGGCGAGGGGTTCGAGCCAACTTTCGTCGCCGACGGCGACAAGGCCATCGAGGTCTTCAGGGACACTCATCCCGATCTGGTGCTCCTCGACCTGATGCTGCCCGGTGCCGACGGCATCGACGTGTGCCGCCAGATCCGCACCGAATCGGGCGTGCCTATCGTCATGCTCACCGCCAAGAGCGACACTGTCGACGTGGTGCTGGGGCTCGAGTCCGGTGCGGACGACTACATCGTCAAGCCGTTCAAGTCGAAGGAACTGATCGCCCGGGTGCGGGCCCGGCTGCGCCGCACCGACGATCCCGCGCCGGAGATGCTGCAGATCGTGGACGTCGAGATCGATGTCGCCGGGCATTCGGTGAAGCGCGGCGGACAGCCGGTCAGCCTCACCCCGCTGGAGTTCGACCTGCTGGTCGCGCTGGCCCGCAAGCCGCGCCAGGTATTCACCCGCGAGGTGCTGCTGGAACAGGTCTGGGGCTACCGGCACGCGGCTGACACGAGGCTGGTCAACGTGCATGTCCAGCGGCTCCGCGCGAAGATCGAGAAAGACCCGGAACATCCTGAGATCGTGGTGACCGTGCGCGGCGTGGGCTACAAGGCAGGACCGGCCTGACAGGCACCGGCCGGCCGCGGGCGGTGCGGCGGGCAGGTTCCGTTCAGCATGGAGAAGGGCGATGGAGGGGGTAGCGAGCAGCGAGGCGGGACGAGGCCCACGCGGCAGCGGGCTGGCGGCCGGATCGGCCGCCGACGCCAGCGCCGTAGTGCTCCCCGTGCTCCGGCCGGACCGGCCACCCCCTGACTCCCGGCTGGCGCTGCTGGTGCGCCGCGCCGCCCGGCGGCTGCCGCCCCGGGCGCGCCGGGGCATCCGCGTGGCCGCGCGCCGGACCCGGCGCGCGGCGAGCCGGCTGCGCCGCCGCTGGCATCGTTCCCTGCAGCTCCGGGTGGTCGCGACCACCCTGGTCATCTGCGTCGTCGTGGTCACCGTGCTGGGCTTCTTCCTGGTCCAGCAGATCGCCAGCGGGCTGCTGAACAGCACCCGGACCTATGCGGCCCACCAGATCAGCGAGGGCCTCGCGGTGGCCAGGAGCGAACCGGGCCTGCAGGACTCCGGCGAGGCGCGGGAGAAGGCGCTGCTCTCGCTGGCTGGCACCCTCCAGTCGCTGAGCGGCCCGGACGACAACTTCGACGTGGTGGTCCTGGGCCAGCCCTCCAGCGACACCGCGCTGGGCGGAACGACCGGCAACCAGCAGCTCAACCTGGCCAGCGTCCCGCGAACGCTGGTCAGCAAGGTCACCCAGGAGCAGCAGAGCGGGCTGACCGACGCGCTGCAGTCCACGCCCACACTGATGACCTACCGCAACGGCCAGCCGTCCGTCCCGGCGCTGGCCATCGGCGGCGTGATCAACGAGCACAACCAGCTCTACTACCTGTTCCCGCTGCAGCAGCAGCAGCAGACGCTGGCCCTGGTGCAGCGGGCCATGCTCGGCGGTGGCCTGGCCCTGATCGGGCTGCTGGTCGGCATCGTCTCGCTGGTGACCCGGTGGGTGGTGGTGCCGATCAGGGAGGCCGCCGAGGCGGCCAAGCGGCTGTCCGACGGCCAGCTCGACGAGCGGATGCCGGTCCGCGGCACCGACGACCTGGCCGCCCTGGCCCGGTCGTTCAATGACATGGCCGCCAGCCTGCAGGAGAAGCTGCACGAGCTGCAGGAGCTGTCCAAGGTGCAGCGGCAGTTCGTCTCCGACGTGTCCCATGAACTGCGCACCCCGCTCACCACGATCCGGATCGCGGCCGACGTGCTGTTCGCGGGGCGGGAGAACCTGCTGCCCGCCGCGGCCCGGTCCGCGGAACTCCTGGAAGGCCAGCTGGAGCGGTTCGAGTCACTCCTGGCCGACCTGCTCGAAATCAGCCGCTACGACGCCAACGCGGCCACCCTGGACGCGGAGTCGGCAGACGTATGCGACCTGGTCCGGCGGGCGGCCGCGGACGCCGAGCAGCTGGCCGCCCGGTGCGGTACCCGGATCGACTTCCGGCTGCCGCCGGAACCATGTGTCGCGGAGGTGGACCGTCGCCGGGTGGAGCGCATCCTGCGGAACCTGCTGGACAACGCCGTCGAGCACGGCGAGGGCCGCGACGTCGTGGTGACCGTCACGGGGGACCGGGACGCGGTGGCGATCGCCGTCCGCGACCATGGCGTCGGCTTCGGGCCGGCCGAGCAGCAGATGGTGTTCGACCGGTTCTGGCGGGCCGATCCGGCCCGGGCGCGCACCACCGGTGGCACTGGGCTCGGCCTGGCCATCGCGCTCGAGGATGCCCGGCTGCACAACGGCTGGCTGCAGGCGTGGGGGGAGTGCGGGAAGGGCTCGGTCTTCCGGCTGACCCTGCCCCGGTCGGCGGGTCAGGAGCTGATCGGGTCACCGCTCCCGCTCGGCCCTGATGAGGCGGAACCGGGCCCGGAACTCCTCGGGCCGCCGGTGCCGCTCAAGGTGGATCCAGCGCTGCCGGTGACCGGTTTCACCGGGGCTGACCCAGCCGGCCCGGCCCGGCCCGGCCCGAGCACCGAGCCGCAGCGCCGTGCGTGAGCTGCAGCCGCGCCGGGCGGTGGTCCGCGTCCTCATCCCCGCGCTGGTCACGGTGTTCCTCGCCGCGGGCTGCGCCGCCGTGCCGACCAGCGGGCTGATGCAGACCACCAACCTGCCGTCGGGCAACAGCGGCGTGCAGCAGTCCTCCGACTGCTGTGGGCTGATCATGGACCCGCCTGCGCCCGGCTGGGACCCGCGGGATATCGTGCTGAACTTCATCCTGGCCAGCGCGGACTTCGGCCACCGCCACGCGATCGCGCGACAGTACCTCACCCCGGCCGCCAGCAAGGCGTGGCTTCCCGGGCCCGGGCCCGCGGTCACCGTGATCGCCAAGGCGCCTTCGATGACGTTCACCCGCCGCCCGGTGTCCGCGCCGAACACGGCGATCGTCGGGATCAGCGTGCAGAAGCTGGGCCGGGTCACCGCGAACGGCCAGTACATCCCGGCGCCCGGTGGCCAGGCCGAGCAGCAGCAGGAGTTCGGCCTGCAGCTGGTGCACCGCCAGTGGCGCATCGCCAACCTGCCGTCCGGCCGGTCAGCTGGCGGCGTGAGCCAGCCCTCGCACGAGCTGCTGCTCACCAAGGACCTGTTCCAGCTGGCCTACCAGCCACGCAACCTCTACTACCTGGATCCCACCAGCAAGCAGCAGCTGGTGCCCGACCCGGTGTTCGTGCCGGTGGACACCGCTGATCCCGCGAGCGACCTGGTGCGGGCGCTGCTGCCCAGCCCACAGGGCTGGCTGGCCCCGGGCGTGCTGTCCGCCTTTCCCCCCGCCGCCCGGCTGCGCCGGCCGGTCTACGTCCCGCCCGGCAGCAAGACAGCGATCATGGAGCTGAGCCTGCCCAGGTCGGCGGTGACCGAGTCCAACCTGAGCCAGATGTCCGCCCAGCTGGTCTGGACGCTGACCGGCACGTCCTACGGGTCATCGCCCATCCAGGCGGTGAAGCTCGTGGTCAATGGCCGGGCGTGGATTCCGCCCGCGCGCATGCAGCCGGTGCAGAGCCGGGCCGATTACCCCCAGCCCGCCCTGCAGCCACCGGCCCACCAGGACCTGTACTTCCTCACCACCGCGGGCGCGGCCCGGAAGATCACCGGACTGGGCGCCAGCAGCACCGCGCTGCCCGGCGAGGCGGGGACCGGCCAGACGCCACTGGACAGCATCGCGGTGTCGCGCGGTGGGCAGTACCTGGCCGGCCTGGCGGACCAGGCCGGCCAGGCCACCCTGTACACCGAGGATCTGGCGGCGGCCGCGAAGCCGCACGCGCCGCTGGCCGCCCGCACGCTGCACAGCCGGCTCTCCGGCGCCCGGCTCACGGCGCTGAGCTGGGACCGGCATGACAACCTGTGGGTCGCGGGCTCGGTCGGCCACCGGGGCCGGGTGTGGGTCCTGCCCGCCAGCGGCGGCCCGCCACAGCGCGTCGGCCTGCCCGCGCATATCGGGCCCATCACCGCGCTGCGGGCGGCCCCGGACGGCGTGCGGGTGGCCATGATCACCAAGCTCGCATCCGGGCGGCAGGTGTTGCTGGCCGCCATCGTCAACACGAATGGCCAGTTCACGCTGTCCAGCGCGGGCCAGGTCGGCGCGGACCTGGTCGCGCCGAGCGCTCTGAGCTGGTACGACGCCGACCATCTGGTCGTGGTGAACCAGGCGACGGCCGACCCACAGCTGGCGGAGGTGCCGGTGGACGGCGACCGGTCCAGCTACCAGGGCATCGAGCCGGGCATGGCGTCGGTCGCCGCGGCGGGGCCGGGCAACCGCCTGATCGCCACCCTGCGGACCGGGAACCTGGCCACCTCGGTCGGCCTCGGTGAGCTGTGGAATCATCTGCTGCCGGGCCGGGCCGCGACCTACCCTGGCTGATTTCTCCCAGCTGCCCTCATGTGTCATGGTCCGGCGTGCGCTCAGGTAGCGGGACGTGGCCAAGAAGACAGTCCTGGCTCCTGACATCCGGGCCGGGGCAGGCTAGCGTCGTGGTATGGCACCCGCCCGGGTCCGTGGTTGCGCCGTGCCGGGGTCCCCGCCCGCAGCGGGGCACCCGGCCAGGCAAGCCGATGCCAGCCGCAGGCGAAACGGCCCACGTAAGGCGACTCTTCGTCGACCGATCACGGTGCGGCTTAGAGGTAAGTCCTGCCCCGCCGGGGGATCAGATGTCCCCCGGGCCAGGGAGAAGGGCGCTAGTGGCGACAGGCCGCGAATCCCTCAGCAGGCGGATGTGGGGACGAAGACCAGGTCGGCCGGGCGGGTGCCAGCCACCGAGATTGGTCGAAGGGGGTATCCCTCATGGACATCATCTTCCGGGGTCGGCGTACTGGCGTGCAGGAGCGGTTCCGCGACTATGCGGCGGCCAAGCTAGAGAAGCTCACCAAGCTGGACCAGAAGACGATCAGTGTCGATGTGGAAGTAACCCTGGAACGCAACCCGCGCCAGTCCGGCCAGCGGGAACGAGTCGAGCTCACCCTGCACTCGCGCGGCCCGGTCATCCGGGCCGAGGCCGCGGCCAACGACCGGTTCCTGGCGCTCGACCGGGCACTCGCCAAGCTTGAGCAGCACATGCGGCGCGCGTGCGACCGGCGCAAGGTCCGCAAGCCGGGGCACGGCGGGGCCGCCGACGGGCAGCCAGCCCAGCCGGCCGGTCCGCAAGCCGCGCAAGCCGCGCAGGCCGCGGTGCCAGCAGCCACCGACGGTCATCCGGAGGACACCGTCCCCGACTGGCCAGACGATGACCTGCAGCTGGAGGCGGTGGTCCCGATCCCGATGGAGGGCGACGGCCCACTCGTGGTGCGGGAGAAATTCCACGCCGCGACGCCCATGACGATCGACCGTGCACTGCACGAGATGGAGCTCGTCGGCCACGACTTCTTCCTGTTCCGTGATGAGGAGTCCCACCTGCCGAGCGTGGTCTACCGTCGGCGCGGCTATGACTACGGGGTCATCCGCCTGGTCGAGGGGGTGCCACGGCAGTCGATGCCGAGGGCCGCGGGGGAGGCAGATGGTCGGCTGAACCATCAGGTAGGACAAAACCGGGTTACCGGCTAGTCTCTGGACTGCCGTCCCGGCTTGGCCGGCCGGCGTCCCGGTTGCGTGCCTGCCCCCGCTGCGCCATATTTTGGTCACAGATCGCAGCCGGTAGCATCTCCGCCAGCAGGCTCGTGGCGCCGGGGCCCGGCCAGCACCCCCGTACTGGGCGCACGGGTACAGCCCAGCCAGCACGGCAGCATCACCCGTGGTAGCAGGCAAGGTCAGCGCGACACTTGGACGCAGGTCAGGGAGGAGGCGCCATGAGCGGAGATCCCGCGGTCACCGCGGACCCACGGAACACCGCACCGGCCCGCACCGGCCCCGCCGGCAGCACGCCAGCCAATTCCCGGACCTACGATCCGATCCGCGCCCTCATCGTCGATGATCATGCGCTGTTCCGGCGCGGGCTGGAGATGGTGCTCGCCGATGAGGACGACATCGAGCTGGTCGGTGAGGCCAGCGATGGGGCCGAGGCGGTGCAGAAGGCCGGGGAGTCGCTGCCCGACGTGGTGCTGATGGACATCCGGATGCCCAGGTCCAGCGGTATCGAGGCGTGCCGGGCGATGAAAGAGGTGGCGCCCAGCTCGAAGATCGTCATGCTGACGATCAGCGACGAGGAGGGGGACCTCTTCGAGGCGATCCGCGCGGGCGCCAGCGGCTACCTGCTCAAGGACATCCCGCTAGACGAGGTGGCTGACGTGGTCCGCGCGGTACACGGCGGCCAGTCGCTGATCAACCCGTCGATGGCCGCCAAGCTGCTGACCGAGTTCGCCACGCTGGCCAAGCGGGACGCCGAGGAGCCGGTCGAGCAGGTGCCCGCGCCCAAGCTCACCGACCGTGAGATGCAGGTGCTCAAGCTGGTGGCCCGCGGGATGAACAACCGGGACATCGCCAAGGAGCTGTTCATCTCCGAGAACACGGTCAAGAATCACGTGCGCAACATCCTGGAGAAGCTGCAGATCCACTCGCGGATGGAAGCCGTGATGATCGCCGTGCGGGAGAAGCTGATCGAGTTCAGCTGACCCGGGTTGCGGCGCGGCGATGGTCCGACCGGCCGGGCCGGTGATGCGCGCTACAAGCGGCCGAGTTCGGCGCGGAGGCGTTCGGCAAGATGTGCGGGGTTGACCTGCTCCACCGCCACGGCTGAGCAGCCGACCCAGGTGGCCGCCTCGCGCAGGGCGCCGGCCATCGGCCCGGCCGCCGCCGGGCCGTCCAGCGACAGCTGCCGGGCGACCAGGGTCTCGCCCCGGCGGACCGGGTCGACCCGGCCGAGCAGGCGGCCCGCGGCCAGCAGCGGCATCGCGTAGTACCCGTGCACCCGCTTGGCCTTGGGCAGGTAGGCCTCGAGGCTGTGCTCGAAGCCGAACATCCGCCGGGTGCGCTTGCGGTCCCACAGCAGCGAGTCGAACGGGGAGAGGAGGGTCACCCGATGCCGGCCGCGCGGCGGCACGGCCAGCGCGGCCGGGTCAGCCCAGCCGGGCACCGGCTTGCCTGCCACCTCGAGGGTGACCGGGGTCAGCCCGGCGGCCAGCGCCGAGTCGGCGGCCAGCGCCGCGTGGCCGGCCCGGCCGTCGGTCAGCTCGCGCAGCCGGTGATAGTCGATCAGGTCGGCCCGGGTGACCACGCCGAGCGCGCGGGCCGCCACCCCCGCCAGGTGGGCCAGGCACTCCTCGTCGGTCTTCTCGCTGGCCAGCAGGTCGGCGGGAAGCACCCGCTCGGGCAGGTCATACACCCGGCGCCAGCCTTCCCGGCGGACGCAGACGACCTCGCCCACGTCCAGCAGCCACTCCACCGCGATCTTGGTCTGCGACCAGTCCCACCATGGGCCGCCGGCCTTGGCCCCGCCCAGCTGGGTCGCGTTGAGCGGGCCGTCGGCGCGCAGCCGGGCCAGCACCTCGGCGCAGGTCTGGTCGTGGCTCTGATGCCAGCGCCGGCCCCGGGCGCGCAGCGCCCGGCGGCGGAACGCATACCACGGCCACTCCTCGATGGGCAGGATGCACGCCGCGTGCGACCAGTACTCGAACGCCGCGGGCCGGGCCGGGTTCCAGTAGGCCCGCTCGATCTGGCGGCGCGGCACCGGGCCCAGCCGCGCGTAGGCGACCAGTTCATGGGAGCGGGCCAGCACGCTGATCGTGTCCAGCTGGACCGCGCCAAGCCGGCGCAGCATGCCGGGCACGCCGCCGCGCCGGCCCCCGGCGCCCAGGAGACCCTGGGCGCGCAGCGTGACCCGCCGGGCTTCGGCGGCGGACAGTTCCAGCTGGGGAGCGGGCAGCGCGACGGTCACCACAAGACGTGGAGCCTAGCCCGTAGTGCCGACAATTAGGTCCGGCCGGCCATCCGGCCCCAGCGGCCAGCCCAGCCAGCCGCGGCCGCGTGAGGGGGCGGGGCTCTTAGTACCAGTCCTCGAAGATGTTCGTGGCCAGCGCGATCAGCCCGCCGACCACGACCAGCCCCACGCCGACCCAGAACGCCCACCAGGACGGGCCGAAGATCAGTGCCAGGCCGCCGCACAGGAAACCGAGCATCATCAGGCTGACGGCCACCCAGGACACCGGCCGCCCGTGGTAGGCCTCGTAGTTTCCCGGCCCGCCGCCCTCGGCTATCGTGCCGGCTGGCCTCTGCTGGCTGAGCGCGCCGTCGTCCGGCTGGGCACCGGACTGGAAGTCCGTTCCCACCTGGTCCGCCATGGCGCTGCTCCTCTCGTCGTCCACCGGGCCCAGCCCCGGCCCCCCGGCAGCGGTCCAGCCGCGGCCACCTCTGTACATATTGTGGCCGAAACGCTGCCCGGCCATCGCCCCGGCCCCGGCAATGCGCCGCCCGCTGGAATACGGTCGGCCCCAGGCGCGCTGAACATAGCAGCTGAGCTGGGCTTGCGCACAGTCACGGGTACGGGCACAAGTCACCGGCACGGCGGGGCCCGCGTCCCGCGGTGACCCACCCAGACGGGGGCGCTCGCCCGCGACAGCGTAGCGCACCACCACGCGACGGCCGGCTCTTCTCGGATCGGCAACGTTCCGGCCGGGTACGGGCTAGCGGCTCGGTTTCGTTGCGTGTCTCGCCTACCATGACAGGTGACGACGGTGGCAACAGTGCGCCACTTGACTGCCGTGCGTCCGGCTGGCCGGGGCCGCGGCGCAGCAACGTCTACGGCCACAGGCAACGATCCGCGAGGAGCGCGACGACAAGTGCCAGTCATCATCGACAGTGTCCTGCGTGCGGGCGAGGGCAAGACCCTGCGCAAGCTCAAGCGGATCGCGGATCAAGTCAACTCCATCGAAGAGGACTTCGCCGCGCTGAGCGACGCCGAGCTGCGCGCGATGACCGACGAGTTCCGGCAGCGGCTGGCGGACGGGGAGGCCCTGGACGACGTGCTGCCCGAGGCATTCGCCACGGTGCGCGAGGCGGCCAGCCGCACGCTGGGCCAGCGGCACTTCGACGTGCAGCTGATGGGCGGCGCCGCGCTGCACATGGGCAACATCGCTGAGATGAAAACCGGTGAGGGCAAGACCCTGACCGCGGTGCTGCCTGCCTACCTGAACGCGCTGGCGGGCAACGGTGTGCACATCGTCACCGTCAACGACTACCTGGCCAAGCGGGACGCCGAGTGGATGGGCCGGGTACACCGGTTCCTCGGCCTCGAGGTCGGCGTGATCCTGGCCCAGATGCCGCCCGAGGAGCGCCGCAAGCAGTACGAGGCCGACATCACCTACGGCACCAACAACGAGTTCGGTTTCGACTACCTGCGCGACAACATGGCCTGGGGCCTGGAGGAGTGCGTCCAGCGCGGGCACAGCTTCGCGATCGTGGACGAGGTCGACTCGATCCTGATCGATGAGGCGCGGACGCCGCTGATCATCAGCGGCCCGGCCGAGCAGAGCGCCCGCTGGTACACGGAGTTCGCCAAGATCGCGCCCCGGCTGCGCCGCGGGGAGGACGGCGAGGGCGACTACGAGGTCGATGAGAAGAAGAAGACCGTCGGCATCCTCGAATCCGGGGTGGAGAAGGTCGAGGACTGGCTCGGCATCGAGAACCTGTACGACCCGGTCAACACGCCGCTGGTCAGCTTCCTGAACAACTCGATCAAGGCCAAGGAGCTGTACAAGAAGGACAAGGACTACGTCGTGGTCAACGGCGAGGTCCTGATCGTGGACGAGTTCACCGGCCGGATGCTGCACGGCCGCCGGTACAACGAGGGCATGCACCAGGCCATCGAGGCCAAGGAAGGCGTGCAGATCCAGAACGAGAACCAGACGCTGGCCACGATCACCCTGCAGAACTACTTCCGGCTCTACGACAAGCTGGCCGGGATGACCGGTACGGCGATGACCGAGGCCAACGAGTTCGCCCAGATCTACAAGCTCGGCGTGGTGCCGATCCCGACCAACATGCCGATGATCCGCAGCGACGAGCGCGACGTGGTCTACCAGACCGCGGTGGCCAAGTTCGAGGCCGTGGTCGAGGACATCGGCGGGCGGCACGCCAGCGGCCAGCCGGTGCTGGTCGGCACCACCAGCGTGGAGAAGTCCGAGGTGCTGTCCCGGATGCTCAAGCGCAGTGGCGTGCCGCACGAGGTGCTGAACGCGAAGTACCACGAGCGGGAGGCCGCGATCATCGCCCAGGCGGGCCGCAGGGGCGCGGTCACCGTGGCCACCAACATGGCCGGCCGGGGCACCGACATCATGCTGGGTGGCAACCCGGACTTCATCGCCGATATCGAGCTGCACCAGCGCGGCCTGTCGCCGGTGGACACCCCGGAGGACTACGAGGCGGCCTGGCCGGCGGCGGTGGACAAGGCGAAGGCGGCGGTGGCCGAGGAGCACGTGGAAGTGGTCGAGGCCGGCGGCCTGTACGTGCTGGGCACCGAGCGGCACGAGTCCCGGCGCATCGACAACCAGCTGCGCGGCCGGTCCGGGCGGCAGGGCGACCCCGGCGAGTCCCGGTTCTACCTGTCGCTGGAAGACGACCTGATGCGGATGTTCAACGCGGACAAGGTCGCCCACTTCATGGAGTGGCTGAAGACCCCGCCGGACGTGCCGATCGAGTCGAAGGCGGTGACCCGGTCCATCCGGTCCGCGCAGACCCAGGTCGAGCAGCAGAACTTCGAGATCCGCAAGGACGTGCTCAAGTACGACGACGTGCTCAACCGGCAGCGCCAGGTCATCTACGGCGAGCGGCGCCAGGTGCTGGAGGGCGCGGACCTGCACGAGCAGATCCGGGAGATGATCGACGAGGTCATCGAGGGCTACGTCACCGGGGCGACCGGCGAGGGCTTCGCCGAGGAGTGGGACCTCGAGCAGCTGTGGACCGCGCTGCGCGCGCTGTACCGCATCACGCTCAGCGCCGACGACGTGATCGAGGACGCGGGCGGCGAGCAGTCCGCGCTGTCCCGTGAGCTGCTGGTCGAGATCCTGCGGGCCGACGCGCAGGCCGCCTATGACCGGCGCGAGGAAGAGCTGACCCCGGAGATCATGCGGGAGCTGGAGCGCCGGGTGGTGCTCTCGGTGCTGGACCGCAAGTGGCGGGAGCATCTCTACGAGATGGACTACCTGCGCGAGGGCATCGGGCTGCGGGCTTGGGCCCAGCGCGACCCGCTGGTGGAATACCAGCGCGAGGGCTACGACATGTTCAGCGCGATGATGGACGGGATCAAGGAGGAGTCGGTCGGCAACCTGTTCAACCTCCAGGTCGAGGTCCAGGAGAACCCGATCGTCGAGGAGGCCGCCGACTCCGCTGCCATCGCCGCCCCGGCCCAGCCCGGCAGGCACGCGGCGCCGGCTGCTGCCCCGGACGGCGCCGGTGAGGCGCCCGCTGGCTCCCGTACCAATCAGCCTCAACGCACTTCGGGTGGCCGGTCCCGGTCCAGGGCCCGCGGCCGGGCGGGCGGCTCCCAGCCGGCCCCCGCGCAGGCCAGTGGCGCGCCCGGTGCGCCGGGAGACGGGTCGCCGCTGGTGGCCCCGGGGCTGCAGCGGCCCAGGCGGCCCAGCAACCTCGCGTACTCGGCGCCGTCGGAGGACGGGTCGGGCCTGGCCGAGCAGCGGTCTGCGGCGCCCGCGGGGGGTGACGAGTTCGCCCGGGTCGGGCGGAACGACCTGTGCCCGTGCGGTTCTGGGCGCAAATACAAGCGCTGCCACGGGGATCCGCGTAACCGGGGGTGACTTGGCGGGGGCGCCCCGCGCTGCCGACGCACGGCCCCGGCTGTCGCGCATCCCTTACTTCCTGGCCGCGGGGGCACGGTTGGCCGGTGCGCGGGCCCGGCTGGCCGCCTTGCGGGCATCGCGCACTTCCCGGCCGCGTGGCTGCGGGTGGTTGTCAGGCGGCTTCTATGTCGGTGCAGATCCATCTGGCGGGCTGCGGTGGGCGGCCGGGCCGGGGGTGTGGCGGGCGGGTGTGTTCCAGGCGGATAGCCAGGGCTCGGGTGCGGGGGCCGACGGCGATGATGATGGTCATTTCGATCACGTCGATGGCGGGCCGGTAGGCGAGGACCCGGCGTAGCCGCGGCGGGGGGTGGCCCGCGGCCAGCAGCGGGCCCATGCGCTGGATTCTGGATTTGGCGCGCTCGGTGGTCCAGCTGGCCAGCTGACGGGGCGGCCGGGTGCCCGCCAGCGACTCGACGAGGACCTGGGCGAACTGAGTGGCGAAGGCCGGGCGGTCGGCAGCGGGCGGGCCGGTGCGCCGGCCGCGGTCTGGTGAGGTTGGCGGTGGCGCAGTCGTCGTGGGCGGGGGAGCAGCGGCGGGCGGGGGAGCAGCCGTGAGCCGGGGTAAGGACTCGTCGTCGTAGGGCGGGGCGCTGGCCGGGACGGTGCGCAGCTGTACGGCCGCGGGGTCGGGGAGCGGACGGTGACTGACTCTCGTGGGGCAGCTGCGCCGGCTGTGGCCGCTCGGCCGCGAACCCGGACCTGGCTTGCGGGGCGGGGGTGGGGTGGGCATGGGACCTCCCGGACATCAGGCAACCAGGCGGCGGGTCAGGCTGCGGAGCGGATCGGCGCAGTGCCGGGGAAGGGCCCTGCGCCTCGTCAGAGTTGTACCGGTGGGCAGTGACATTTCCGCGAGGGAATGTGGCCGCCCAGGTCTAGGTTGTGACAGGGAGCCGGGCCGCAGCCGGCCCGGACAGTGTCTTCTCAGGAGAGTTGCCTTGCCGCTGCCACCGCTGGTCGAACCAGCCGCCGAGCTGACCGTGGACGAAGTCCGCCGCTACTCGCGTCATCTGATCATCCCCGATGTCGGGATGACCGGGCAGAAGCGGCTCAAGAACGCCAAAGTGCTCTGTGTGGGCGCGGGCGGGCTTGGTTCGCCTGCCCTGCTGTACCTGGCGGCCGCGGGCGTGGGCACCCTCGGCATCATCGACTTCGATGTGGTCGATGAGTCCAACCTGCAGCGCCAGATCATCCATGGCCAGTCGGACGTGGGCCGGCCCAAGGCCGAGTCCGCCCGGGACAGCATCCGGGAGATCAACCCGAACGTGACCGTCATCGTGCATGAGGAGCGTCTCGACTCCGACAACGCGATGGAGATCTTTTCCGGCTATGACCTGATCGTGGACGGCACCGACAACTTCGCCACCCGGTACCTGGTCAACGACGCCTGCGTGCTGCTGGGCAAGCCCTACGTGTGGGGCTCCATCTACCGCTTCGACGGGCAGGCCAGCGTGTTCTGGGCCGAGCACGGCCCCTGCTACCGCTGCCTGTACCCGGAACCGCCCCCACCAGGCATGGTGCCGTCTTGCGCCGAGGGTGGCGTGCTCGGCGTGCTCTGCGCGTCGATCGGGTCCATCCAGGTCAACGAGGCCATCAAGGTCATCACCGGGATCGGTGAGCCGCTGGCCGGCCGGCTGATGATCTACGACGCGCTGGAGATGACCTACCGCTCGGTGAAGGTCCGCAAGGACCCCGAGTGCCCGGTCTGCGGGAAGAACCCCACGGTGACCGAGCTGATCGACTACGAGGAGTTCTGCGGCACGGTGTCAGAGGAAGCCCAGCTGGCCGCGGCCGGATCGACGATCACCGCGCAGCAGCTCAAGGACATGCAGGACGCCAGTGAGAACATCTTCCTGGTGGACGTGCGGGAGCCCAACGAGTTCGAGATCGTGTCCATCCCGGGAGCCACGCTGATCCCCAAGGGCGAGTTCCTGTCCGGGGCGGCGCTGGAACAGCTGCCGCAGGACAAGCGGCTCGTGCTGCACTGCAAGTCCGGGGTCCGGTCGGCGGAGTGCCTGGCCATCGTGAAAGATGCCGGGTTCTCCGATGCGGTGCACGTCGGCGGCGGCGTGCTGTCCTGGATCTCCACCGTGGACCCATCGCTGCCCTCCTACTGATCCGCCGAGGCCAGGGCCGGCGCAAGGCGGCCGTTACCCAGGCAACCTCACCGTGCGCCCGGTGGCCGGGGACCACCAGGCCGTAACATGCGGGTGTGGCTATGCGTCCGGACACTCCGGGTGGCGGCGGCGACCCGGCGCCGGAAGGGGATAGCGCGGCGGATCCCGGGCCTGGTGCGTCCCGGGCTGACGCGGGCTCCCCGGGGGGCGCGCAGCGAACCCGCCCGCGGCCCGGGCAATGGCAATACCGTCTGGCGCTGGCCGGCCTGGTCCTGGCGCTGGCCGGATTCGCCGGCTCGCTGGCCGCGGTCGTGCTGAACGTGGCGCCCCGCACATTCAGCCCGGCTCAGCAGCAGAAGATCACCGCCTGGGAGGTTGGCAAGCGCTGGCGGACCTGGCCTGCCGGGCGGATCTTCCCCGTCGCCATTCCCTACCAGCTCACACCGTCCGCGCTGGACAGCCCGGGCGGTGTACGGCTGTCCGCGCGGCGGATCGGCATCGCGCCGCCGGCCTCCTGCACCTCGTCGGCCGATCACGGCGTCTCCCGGGTGCTGGCCCGGCAGGGCTGCGAGGCCGTGCTCCGCGCCACCTACCAGGACGCGACCGGCGCGTTCGCCGTCACCATCGGGATCGCCGTGCTGCCTGGCCCGGCCCAGGCGAGCGACTCGGTACACGCGCTGCCGCGGGGGGTAAGCGCGACCCCCAGCGTCCGCCCGGTCGGGTTCCGCCGGACGCTGGCCGCCGGGTTCGACGACCCGGCCCGCCAGCTGTCCCAGGCGGTCAGCGCCGGCCCCTACCTGATCATGTCCACGGTCGGCTACGCGGACGGCAGGCACAAGGTTCGCGAGGCCGCCGACCCCTACGACAAAGACGAGATGCTCAGCCTGGCCACCGGGCTGTCGGACTGGATCGGGTCCCGGATCGGGGCTTCCCCGCCACCGCCGCGCTGCCCGGGTGGCCCGGCATGCTGACCGCCGCCCGCCCGCCCCGGCTGATCGTGGCCGGGCTGTTTGCGCTCGCCCTGACGATGAGCGCCGCGCTGACCGTCCCGGCCGGGCCTGCACGCGCGGACACCGTCCGCAACGCGCAGATGTGGGTGCTGGACGCGGTCAGCGCGCCGCAGGCGTGGCCGGTGACCGAAGGGCAGGGGGCCACGGTCGCGGTGATCGACAGCGGGGTCAACCCGGATGTGTCCGATCTGGCCGGCTCGGTGACCACCGGGCCGGACCTCACCGGGGTGCACACCTCCCCGGCCAACCCGGAGTGGGGCGTGCACGGGACCTGGATGGCCTCGCTGATCGCCGGGCACGGGCACGCCGGCGGCGGCAGCGGCATCATGGGCGTCGCTCCCCGCGCCAGGGTGCTCTCGATCCGGGTGGTCACCGACCGGCACGATCCTGGGTACGCCGCCTACGAGCGCGAGACGGACAGCCGGGTCCAGAACGCGCTGGCCCGGGCCATCACCTACGCCATCCGGCGCCGGGTGAGCGTGATCAGCATGTCCCTGGGCTACGGCCAGCCGAGCGCGGTGGTCCGGTCCGCGCTGCAGGCCGCACTGGACCACGGCATCGTGGTCGTCGCCTCCTCGGGCAACTCAGGGAACTCGGTCGGCACCCGGGCGGCCGGCCATGCGCCGTACTCGTTCCCTGCCGACTACCCCGGGGTGCTCGGGGTCGCAGCCGTGAGCCGGGCCGGCACGTCGGCCGGCTTTTCCAGCTTCAACCTGTCCGTCCAGGTCGCCGCGCCCGGGGTGAACGTGCCCGCCCAGGGCCGGGACGGGCAGTACTGGCTGGTCAGCGGGACCAGCCCAGCCTGCGCTCTGACCGCCGGGGTGGCCGCGCTGGTCAAGGCCAGGTATCCGCACCTGGCGCCCGCCCTGGTCGTGCGGGCCATCACCGGCAGCACGCAGCACCGGCCGCCGGGGGGCTACGACGACCGGGTTGGCTTCGGCACCGTGGACGCCGCGGCCGCGCTGAGCGCGGCCGGGCAGCTGGCCGCGCATCAGCGCACCGCGGCGGGCACCTCGAGCATGGCGCATTTCGGTGGCGGTGCCGCGGCGGTGCCGCCCGATCCGGTCCAGCCCCGCGGGCTGGCCGGGCTCGTCACCGGCTGCGTGGCCGGGCTGGTCTGCCTGGGGCTGGCATGGCTGGCGGGCCGCCGGCTGGTCGTGCTGCGCCGGGCCGGGCGGGCCCGGGGCCAGCACGCGGCCGAGTTCCGCCCGCAGGCAGGCGACTTCCGCCAGCCGCAGCCGGCCGGGCCCGAGCCTCGGGTACACGCAGCGCAGGTCTGGCCCGGGGGGACGGCCCCCCGGGACCTCCCGCCGGAATCCGGCTCGGCTCCTCAGCAACGCCCCGGGCCGGGGCCGTGACCAGCCGAGCCGACGGCGGGACGCTGCCCGACTATGCCAGCCAGGTACTGGACGTCGCGGACTCCATCCCGCCGGGCCGGGTGATGTCCTATGGCGACATCGCCGAGTTCCTGGGCCAGGGCGGACCGCGCCAGGTCGGCCGAGTGATGGCGCTATGGGGCGGCAGCGCGCCATGGTGGCGCGTGGTGCACGCCGACGGGTCGCTGCTGGCTGGGCACGAGCGCGCCGCGATCGCGCGCTACCGCGCGGAGGGCACCCCGCTGCGGCTAGATGCCGGCGGCCGGCCGTCCCGGGTGGACATGCGCGCCGCCCGGTGGGCCGGCCCGCAGTCGCCGGCTGGCGGCCACCGTTCAGCCGCCTCCTAGGACCGCGGCGGAGGGAGAGGGGCCAGGCGACGATGCAGGCGTCAGAGGTCCCGCGTGCGGTGGCTGCGGCCATGCTGACCGTCTCGGCACTTGACCTGACAGCCGACGAGGCGGTCGTTCTTCATGACTCGAACAAGCTCACTCTGCGTCTGCTGCCGTGTGACATCGTGGCCCGGGTGGCCCCGGTGGCGCAGCAGGTCGCACAGCTGGAAATCGAGCTAGCTCAGCGGCTCACCGCATCCGGAAGCCCGGTCGCTGCTCCTGACCCCCGGGTGGAGCCACGCGTCTATGAGCGTGACGCCTTCGTGGTCACGCTGTGGACCTACTACGAACCTGCGGCACCTCAAGAGGTCCCATCAGCCGACTACGCCAATGCGCTGGGGCGACTGCATGCTGGCCTGCGCAAGCTCGATGTCCCTGCGCCGCACTTCACGGACAGGGTTGGGCAGGCCCAGCGGCTCGTGGCCAGCCGCGACCATACGCCGGCGCTTGCCGACGCGGACCGGGAGCTCCTCGCCAGTACGCTGCGAAGCCTGCGGCGAGCGATTAGCGGCCGCGGCGGCGCGGAACAGCTACTGCACGGCGAGCCGCACCCAGGCAACGTGCTCACCACGAAGAACGGTCTGCTGTTCATAGACCTCGAGACGTGCTGCCGTGGGCCGGTGGAATTCGACCTCGCCCATGCGCCCGAAGAAGTCAGCGAGCACTATGGGGGTGTCAATCAAGGCTTGCTACGCGAGTGCCGGATTCTCGTGCTGTCGATGATCACAACGTGGCGCTGGGATAGCGGCGACCAGCTTCCGAACGGGCGCCAGCTCGGCACCGAGTGGCTCACCCAGATCCGGGCAGCGCTCGATCGCAACGGGCTGGATATCCAGGGCTGATGCGGCCCGAGCCTTGATCATCTTGTCGCGGGCCGGGACAAGCGTAACCGGTCACGGCACTAGCCGCGGGGGCCGGCCAACTTGCCGGCTCCGGCGAGTCGGCTGCAGATGTCGGTGGGCTCTGCTGGAATTCTTGCCGTATGGACCAGCGCCCTGATGCCTACCGGCTGCTCCGCCGGCCCGCGCCGTCGGCTGGGCCGCTGCGGCTGGACGCGGCGCAGCGCGCGGTGGTGAGCCATGCGGGCGGACCGCTGCTGGTGCTGGCCGGCCCGGGCACGGGCAAGACCACGGCCATCGTGGAAGCAGTGGTCGAGCGGATCACCGGGCGGCAGATCGACCCGGAGCGGGTCCTCGTCCTGACGTTCAGCCGCAAGGCCGCGCAGGAACTGCGCGAGCGGATCACGACCCGGCTGCGCCGGACCACCCGCCAGCCGCTGGCGCTGACCTTTCACAGTTATGCCTACGCCCTGGTCCGGCGGGAGTTCGTGCTGGCCGGCGACGCCCCACCGACCCTGCTGTCCGGCCCGGAGCAGCTGCTGGAAGTCCGCCGCATGCTCCGCGGGGAAGCGGCCGGTGGCAGCCAGGCGGCTGCGGGTCACTGGCCCCCTCGTCTCCAGCCTGCGCTGGCCACCCGGGGATTCGCGGCCGAGCTGCGTGACTTCCTGCTCCGCGCGGCCGAGCGCGGACTCGACGGCCAGGGCCTGGCCCGGCTGGGCCGCCGCCGGGAACGCGATGACTGGGTCGCCGCAGGCGGCTTCCTGGACCGGTACACCGCCCGGTTCGACCTCGCCCCGGTCCCGGCCTACGACTACGCCGAGATCGTCCGGATCGCGGCCGCGCTGCTCAGCCAGGCGGCGACCCGGGATCGCGAGCGCAAGGCCTACGACGTGGTGCTGGTGGACGAGTACCAGGACACCGACCCGGCGCAGGAGGCGCTGCTGCACGCGCTGGCCGGCGACGGGCGGGAGCTCATCGCGGTGGGCGACCCGGATCAGTCGATCTACGCCTTCCGCGGCGCGGACACCCATGCGATCGGCCGGTTCCCCGATCTGTTCCGAACCCCGGACGAGCGCCCGGCCGACGTCATCGCGCTGCGCACCTGCCGGCGCAGCGGCCCGGTGCTGCTGGCCGCGTCCCGGCGGGTGGCCGCCCGGCTGCCCGCCGCGGCCGGCCTGCCCGCCACGCCGCGGCCGGCCGCGCCGCTGCCCGGCGTCCAGCCGGGTGGCCACCGCGACCTGCTGCCGCTGCCGGGGGCGGTCCCTGGACACGTCCGGGTCCTGATCGCCGCCAGCGCCAGCCAGGAAGCCGCGGTGATCGCGGACACGCTGCGCCGCGCCCACCTGATGGATCGCGTGCCCTGGTCGGCCATGGCTGTGCTGGTCCGGTCCGCGGTCCGCCAGGTGCCCTTGCTGCGCCGCGGGCTGGCCGCGGGCGGCGTGCCCGCCGTGGTGGCCGGCGATGAGCTGCCGCTGGCCGCGGAGCCGGGCGCCCGTCCGCTGCTGGCCCTGCTGCGCTGTGCGCTGCAGCCCGGGACGCTCGACGAGGAAGCCGCCGCCGACCTGCTGACGGGGCCGCTCGGCGGCACGGACGCACTCGGCCTGCGCCGGCTCCGCCGCGAACTGCACGCCGCGGACGCGGCGGCCGGGCTGCCGCCCGGGGACCGGCCGCTGGCCAGTGCCCTGCGCGACCCGCGGGAGCTGGCCCTGCTGGCCGGGCCGGCGGCGGACGCGGCCCGGCGGGTAGCGGGTCTGCTGGACCTGGCGCAGCGCACCGCGCAGGGCACCACCGGCGATCCGGGGACCGCCTACGACGTGCTGTGGGCGGTGTGGAACGCGTCCGGGCTCGGTCCCGCCTGGCAGGCGGCCAGCGCGGCCGGCGGCGCCCGCGGCGAGGCCGCCGACCGGGACCTGGACGCCGTCGTCGCGCTGTTCGACGCCGCGGCCCGGTTCGCGGTCCGGTTGCCGCCCGGGTCGCCGTGGCTGTTCCTGGACAGCCTGGGCGGCCAGGAGATCCCCGGCGACACGCTGGCCGACCGGGCCCCCGACGGCGAGGCCGTGCGCATCCTCACCGCGCACCGGGCCAAAGGCCTGGAATGGGACGTGGTCGTGGTCGCCGGGGTGCAGGAGGGCACCTGGCCGGATCTGCGCATGCGGTCCTCGCTGCTCGGCATGGACGAGCTGGTGGACGCGGCTGCGGGCCAGCAGGAGGCGGCCGGCCCGGGGGGCGCGGGCGGCCCGGGCAGCGACGCCGCGGCCGCGGCCCTGATCTCCAAGCTGCTCGACGAGGAGCGCCGGCTGTTCTACGTCGCGGTTACCCGGGCCCGCCACTCGCTCACCGCCACCGCGGTGGGCTGCACGGACAGCGACGAGCGGCCGTCCCGGTTCCTCGCCGAGCTGGCCGGGGAGGACGTCGCGATCGAGCAGGTCACCTCCGTCGGGCGGCCCTGGCTGTCGCTGCCCGCGCTCACCGCCGAGCTGCGCCGTGCCGCCGCCGATCCGGGGAGGCCGCTGGCCGTCCGCCAGGCCGCCGCCGTCCAGCTGGCCCGGCTCGCGGGTAGCGGGGTGCGGGGCGCCCACCCGCGGCACTGGTACGCGCTGACCTCGCTGTCCGACCCGGGACCGATCAGCGACGGAGTGATCAGGCTGTCGCCTTCCCAGGTCGAGTCGTTCACCAGGTGCGGGCTGCGCTGGCTGCTCGAGGCGGCCGCCGGGGCAGGTGCCCCGGACGTGCTGCGGCACCTCGGCACGGTGATCCACGCCGCGGCGGTACTGGCCGCCCACGGCACCGACGAGCCGGGGATCGGCGCGCGGATCGATGAGATCTGGCATCACCTGGACTTCGGCAGCGCCTGGTACAGCGAGAAGCAGCGCGAGCTGGCGCACCGGATGGTGACCAAGTTCCTCGCCTGGCACCGGCGTAACCCACGGGAGCTGGTCGCGGTCGAGGAGGATCTCCGGGTCCGGATCGGCCAGGTGGAGATCACCGGCCGGGTGGACCGGCTGGAGCGGGACGCTGAGGGCGGTGGCGTCATCGTCGACCTCAAGACCGGCTCGTCCCGGCCCGGGGACGGCGAACTGGACCGCAACCCGCAGCTGGGCGTCTACCAGCTCGCCGTGCTGCTTGGCGCGTTCGAGCGGTTCGGCCTGATCCAGCCCGGCGGCGCGGAACTCGTGCAGATCGGCAAGGCTGGCCTGAAAGCCGAGGTCAGGGTGCAGCGGCAGCAGGCGCTGGGCGATGATCCACAGCCGGACTGGGCGGAGAGCCTGGTCGAGACCGTGGCCACCGGCATGGCCGGGCCGGTGTTCGGCGCCACCGCGAACCCCGGCTGCCGGGTCTGCCCGGTGCGGTCGTGCTGCCCGGCCCACCCGGACGGCGCCCAGGTGACGCCGTGACGTACACGCCAGCCCAGCTGGCCAGGCTGCTCGGGCTGGCCGAGCCCACCGCGGAGCAGGCCGCGGTGATCGCCGCGCCGCCGCAGCCGCTGGCCGTGATCGCCGGTGCCGGGTCCGGCAAGAGCGAGACCATGGCGGCCCGGCTGGTCTGGCTGGTCGCCAACGGGATGGTCCGGCCCGAGCGGGTGCTCGGCCTGACGTTCACCAGGAAGGCCGCGGGTGAACTCGGCGACCGGGTCCGGGACCGGCTGGACGGGCTGCGCAAAGCCGGGCTGCGCGGCGGGCGGGTTGATCCTGCCGAACCGGGTGATCCCGCCCTGGACGGCGAGCCGGTCGTGTCCACCTACCATGCCTACGCGGCCCGGCTGGTGGCCGACCACGCGCTGCGCGAAGCGGTGGAGCCGACCCTGCGGCTGATCACGCCGGCCGTGGCCTGGCAGCTCGCGTCCCGGGTGGTCGCCGGCTACGGCGGCCCGATGGACGCGGTGACCTGGTCTCCACCCGGCGTCACCGCCGCGGTGCTGATGCTGGCCGGTGAGCTGGCCGAGCATCTGCGCACCCCGGCCGAGGTCACCGAGGTGGGGGAGTGGCTCGCGGACCAGTCCGCGGCGCAGGCCACGGCGCGGGCCGGGAAGCTGCCGGGCGCGGTGCGGAAGATCCTGGACTGCCAGCGGACCCGGGAACAGCTGCTGCCGATGGTGGCCGGGTACGCGCGGGCCAAGGCTGACCGGGAGGTCCTCGACCACGGCGACCAGGTGGCGCTGGCGGCCCGGATCGCGCTCCGCCACCCAGAGGTCGGCGCGGCGGAACGCGGCCGCTATCAGGTCGTCCTGCTCGATGAGTACCAGGACACCAGCCACGCCCAGCTCGTCCTGCTGCGGGCACTGTTCGGCAGCGGCCACCCGGTGACCGCGGTGGGCGACCCGTGCCAGTCCATCTACGGCTGGCGTGGGGCCAGCGCCGGCAACCTGCGCCGCTTCCCGCAGGACTTCCCGGTCACCGCCGGTCCCCGCCGCGGGCCGGCCCCGGTGCGGGTGCTGTCCACCAGCTTCCGCAACACCGGGCGGGTGCTGGACGCGGCCGGGATGCTGCAGGAGGGACTGCGGGCCGCCGCGCCCGAGGTACCGCGGCTGGTCCCGCCGCCGCCCCGGGCTGCCCGCGGGCACGTGGTCTGCGCGCTCACCGAGACCGCCGCCGCCGAAGCCGAGTGGGTGGCCGGGCAGGTCGCCGCGTTGCTGGCGCTGCCGCCTGGCATCGCCCCGGACGGCGCGCCGTGGCCGGACGGCCGCGCCGACGGCATGCACCCCCGGGACGTCGCCGTGCTGTGCCGCAAGCGCTCCCAGTTCCCGGCGCTGCGGGCCGCGCTCGTGGCGCGGGGCATCCCGGTCGAGGTGGTCGGGCTGGGCGGGCTGCTGACCGTGCCCGAAGTGGCGGACATCGTCGCGACCCTGCGGGTGCTGCATGACCCCGGCGCGTCCGGCCCGCTGGCCCGGCTGCTCACCGGCCCCCGGTGGCGGATCGGCCCGCGTGACCTGGTCGCGCTGGGCCGCCGGGCCCGCGCGCTGACCCGGGAGCAGCGGACCCCGGCGGGGGCGGCCCAGCCCGCCCCGGCCCAGCCCGCCCCGGCCGGGGAGGACGCGCTGGCCCGGGCGATCACCGACCTGACCGCCGACCCGGGCAGCCTGGTGGAGGCCCTGGATGACGTGGGCGAGCCCACCGCCTACTCGCCCGCCGGGCATCAGCGTTTCACCACGCTCGCCGCTGAGCTGCGTGATCTGCGTACCCGGGTGGCCCGCCCGCTGCCCGACCTGGTGGGTGAGGTGGAACGGGTGCTCGGCCTGGACATCGAGGTCGCCGCCCGGCCCGGGCCGGACCCGGTCACCGCCCGGGCCGACCTGGATGCGTTCGCGGACGCCGCCGCGGCTTTCGCCGGCGATCAGGAAGAGCCGACGCTGGGCGCGTTCCTCGCCTACCTGGCCGCGGCCGAGGAAGAGGAGTTCGGCCTGGAAGCCGGCCGGGTCGGCGACGGCGACGCGGTCACGCTGGCCACCGTGCACGCGGCCAAGGGTCTGCAGTGGTCGGCGGTGGTCGTGCCCGGGCTCTCGGCCGGGAAAAGAGCACAGGTTTTCCCCACCAGGCCGCGATACAGCCCCCGCTGGACTGACAATCCGCGGCTGGTTCCGTTCAGCCTGCGGGGTGATGCTCGTGACCTGCCGGGGCTGCCGGACCTGAGCGCGGAGGCGCTCGATTCGTTTGCCGCTGCCTGCGCCGCCCGTGATCTCGGCGAGGAGCGCCGGCTGGCCTACGTGGCCGCGACGCGGGCCGCGTTCTGGCTGGCCTGTACCGGTTACTGGTGGGGGGACGCGGCGTCGCCGCTGGGCCCCTCGATGTTCCTGGACGAGGTGCGGGCGGCCTGCGAGGCGGGCGGGGGCACCGTCGCGCAGTGGGCCACCGGGCCGGAGGAGGGCGCCGAGAACCCGGCGCTGGCCCAGGCGGCCGCGGCCAGCTGGCCCGTCGAGCCGGCCGGTGCACGGCAGGACGCCGTGGCGCAGGCCGCGAACCTGGTGCGCGCCGCGCTGGCAGGCCGGGGGGCCGGCGGCGCGGGCGCGGCCGGGATCCCGGCCGTCGGCACCGGCGGCGCGGCCGGCGGTCCAGCGGCCGGCGGTCCAGCGGGCGGCGGCGGGGCCGGCGGTCCAGCGGGCGGCGGGATGCTGAGCGACGCGGACCGCGCGCTGGTCGCGGCCTGGCAGCGGGACACCGAGCTGCTGCTCGCCGAGCGGGAGGAATGGCGGGCCGAGGCGGCCGGGGCGGTCTGGCTGCCGCCGCGGCTGTCGGTCTCCTCGCTGGTGGTGATGGCCCGCGACCCGGCCGAGCTGGCCCGGCAGATCCGCCGGCCGATGCCCCGGCCGCCCGCCCCGCAGGCCCGGCGGGGTACCGCGTTCCACCGCTGGCTGGAAGAGCGGTTCAGCCAGCAGCGGCTGATCGACCCGGACGACCTGCTCGGTGCGGCCGACGACCCCGACCAGGCTGACGGGGACGGCAACGACCTGGCGGTGCTGCGCGAGCAGTTCGAGGCGGGCGAGTGGGGCGACCGGTGGCCGATGGAGGTGGAGGTCCCGTTCGAGACGCTGATCGCCGGGCGGCCGGTCCGCGGCCGGATCGACGCGGTATTCGCGGACGCCGCGGCGGGCGGATTCGACGTGGTGGACTGGAAGACCGGGCAGCCGCCCGCCACCGCGGCCGAGCACCAGGCAGTCGCCGTTCAGCTGGCCGCCTACCGGCTGGCCTGGGCGCAGCTCGCCGGGGTGCCGCCCGGCCAGGTGCGGGCCGCGTTCTACTACGTACGGCACGACCTGACGCTGCGCCCGGCCGACCTGCTGGACGAGACCGGCCTGGCCGAGCTGATCGAGGCGATCCCGGCCGGCGCGGGCTGACGGCCTCGCTGACGTCCCCTCCGGGCGGCCCTCAGGCGGCCCCTCGGACGGCGCAGCCGGTCAGCCGGTGGCGTCCCCGAGATGGCGCTCGATCGTCTGCACCTTGCTGGTCAGGCCGTCGCTCACGCCCGGCCGCAGGTCGGCCTTGATGACCAGGCTGACCCGGGGGACCTGCGCGGCGACCGCGTCGGTGGCCCGCTTGATCACGTCCATGACCTCGTCCCAGTCACCTTCGATCGTGGTGAACATGGCGTCGGTCCGGTTGGGCAGCCCGCTGTCCCTGACCACCCGCACCGCACCGGCCACGTACTGCCCGACTCCTTCGCCGACGCCGAGGGGGGTGATCGAGAACGCGGCGATCATCTGGCCTCCATCCGGGGCAAGGGCATCCGGGTCGCGGGCATGCTGGCCGCGAGCGGGCGCCGGTGGGCAGCGAGCCGGGCCAGCAGCAGCCAGCAGGCTAGCCCGAGGGGGTAGACGATGTAGCCGAACCGGCTGGCCGGGGCCAACACGAACATCAGGGTCAGCCCGATGATCAGCCGCCACCCGGCCGCCTGGGCATCCCGGGGCGGGCGGGTGATCAGCGAGACCGCGACCACCAGGCCGGCCAGCAGCACCAGGCCGATCGCGACCCAGTGCCCCCAGCCCCAGGTCGCGGCCATCAGATGGCCGGGCAGCAGGCTGGCCGCCGGGCTCCTGGTCTTGGTCAGGCCGAGCGGGAACAGGATCGTGTTCGACACCGCCGAGCCGGGCTGGGCCAGCAGCACCGGCCCGTCCACGATCAGCGGCACGCTGAGCATGGCGGGGAGGAGCCCGGCGGCAGCGCGCTTGCCACCGCGGGCCGCGACCAGCGCGAGGGCCACGGCCAGCGCGGGCCAGGCGGTGGCCTTCATCGCGGCGGCCAGGCCGAGCGCGACGCCCGCCGCCACCACCGTAATCGTGGGGCCCGCCGTGCGCGGTGCGCTGGACCGTGCCGGGGGTGACGCGCTGAGCTGCGCGGAGGATGGCGCCGCGCGCCGCGCTGGGTCCGGCCGGGCGGGCCACAGCAGCGCCAGGCCGAGGCAGATCAGCGCCAGCACCGGCAGGTCGTCCCCGCCGGTGGCGAGCGGATAGGCGATGACCGGTGACGCGGTGATCGCCGCCATGCACGCCCACGGGCGCGGAACACCGGTGACCGACAGGGCCAGCCCGAACACGGCCATGAACACCAGGCCGAACCACACCCGCGGGTCGGTCAGCAGGCCGCCGCCCAGCAGCGCGCGGGGGACGCCGAACACCGCCAGCGCAGGCAGGTAGGGATCGTAGACGCTGGGGTTGCCCCGCGCGGCGGCGATCGCGGCCGCGCTCTGATAGGGCGTCCCGTGGTGCAGGAACAGAACCGCCGACCGGATGACCACGCTGACTTCCGGCTGCCCGGTGCCGGCCGAGGCCATCCAGGCCAGCGGCGCGATCACGGCGCCGCCGAGGCTGATCCCGGCGGCCAGCGGGATCGCGCCGCGGCGGGCGGCCAGCGCCACCAGCGCGGCCAGGGCATAACCGCAAGCCGCCGCCGTGCCCCAGGTCCGCTGCGGCGCGCTGGCGCTGATCGCCGCGACCACGCAGGCAAACACGGCGCACCCGGCCAGCGCCGCGGCCAGCCATTCCCGGGGCGCCGTTGCGCTGTCCGCGGCGCGCCCCAGCGGACCTGGGGCAAGGCGGCGCAGCGCGGCGGCCCGGCGGGCCAGCGAGCCGCGCGAGCCGCGCGAGCCGGGCGGGCGGCCACGGGTGCCGGGCTGTGGCGGGCGGGTCAGCGGTAGCGTCATGTGTCAGCACGCTATGGGAGGAGAATCGCCCTGGTCGTCATGCCGAAGGAGGATTTCCGGCACCGGCCCGAGGCTGACATGGTCCGGTGGGAGGAGACGCCAGCCGGCCGCGGGCCGGCGCGGTGATGGTCTGGGTGCCTGGTTTAGTAGATAGCCGGGCACGGATCCGGCGAGGAGAGGCTCACTGTCCATGGATGTGCGCGACTACATCGACAGCAACGCGGAGGAGTTCTTCGGCCAGCTGAAGCAGTGGCTGGCCATCCCGTCGATCTCGGCCGACCCTGAGCACCACGCCGACGTCCGCTCCTCGGCTGACTGGCTGGCCACCCAGCTCACCAGCACCGGTTTCCCCGAGGTCGAGCTCTGGGAGACCGGCACCGCCGGCTCGCCTGGCCTGCCCGCCGTTTACGCGCACTGGCCGGCCGCCGACCCGGCCGCGCCGACCGTGCTGGTCTACGGCCACCACGATGTCCAGCCGGTCGAGCCGCTGGATGAGTGGCACTCGCCGCCGTTCCAGCCCACCGTGCGGGACGGCCAGCTGCTCGGCCGGGGAGCGTCCGACGACAAGGGGCAGGTGCTGCTGCACGACCTCGGTCTGCGCGCCAGCCTGGCCGCCCGGGCGGCCGGCGCCCCGCCGGTGTCCCTGACGTTCCTGATCGAAGGGGAGGAAGAGTCCGGCTCGCCGCACTTCGCCGACCTGCTGCGCAGCCGGGCCGACCGGCTGAGCTGCGACGTGATCGTCATTTCGGACACCACGATGTGGGCGGCGGATGTGCCGTCCATGTGCACCGGCATGCGTGGCCTCATCGACGCCCAGATCGACCTGCATGGCCCAGAGGCCGACCTGCACTCGGGCTCCTTCGGCGGTGGCGTGCCGAACCCGCTGCACGCGATGGCCGCGCTGCTGGCCGGGCTGCACGACCGCGATGGCCGGGTCACCCTGCCCGGGTTCTACGACGCGGTGGTGCCGCTGACCGAAGCGGAGCGGGCGTTGTTCGCCCGGCTGCCGTTCGACGAGAAGGCCTGGCTGGCCGAGGCCGGGCGCAGCCACGCAGCGTACGGCGAGGCGGGGTACAGCACGCTGGAGCGCATCTGGGCCCGGCCCACCGCGGAGATCAACGGCATGTGGGGCGGGCACACCGGCCCGGGCCCGAAGACCATCGTGCCGCGGGAGGCGCACGCCAAGGTCTCGTTCCGTTTGGTCGCTCATCAGGAGCCGGCTGACGTGGCGCTGGCGCTGCGTGAGTACGTGGCCGCGCACACCCCGCCGGGCATCCAGGCCACGGTGACGTTCGGCGGGCCTGGCGTGCGGCCGGCCTTCTCACCGGTCCACTCGCCTGCGGTGCAGGCCGGGCAGCGGGCGATGGAGCGGGCCTTCGGGCGCGAGGTGCTGTTCACCCGGGAGGGCGGCAGCGGGCCCGAGGCCGACCTGGCCGACATCCTGCACGCGCCGCTGGTCTTCATCGCGGTCGGGCTGGATGACGACCGGATCCACGGGCCCAACGAAAAAGCCGAGATGGCGCTGCTGCGCAAGGGCGCGGAGGCGGTCGCCTACCTGTGGGACGAGCTGGCCGCGAACCGGGCCGCGATCACGGCGGCCAAGTGAGCCCGGCGGAGGTCCACGAGCCGGCCGAGACCGCCGCGCCGGCCGGGGCTCAGGCTCCGGCTGAGACCGCGGCGCTGAGCGAGGATCCAGCCCAGGCCGATGCCGAGGCACGGGCGCAGGCCCAGGCCCAGGACTTCGCCGAGCTGGGCGGGCTCATGCTGGCCCGCGGCACGGTGGACCGGGTCAGCGTGCGTCGTGGTGACCCGGAATGGGTCGCCGCCGCCTGGGCCGACCCGCGCACCCGGGTCCTCGTGCTGGACACCAGCGGGCAGGCACAGGTCCGGTTCGGCGACAAAGCGGCCGAGCTGGTCCTGGTGCCGACCAGCGAGGCACCGGACGGGCTGAGCTTCCTGCTCGGCGTGGACGACGACGGGGTCACCTACTTCGGGCTGCTGGAGCGGTCGGCCGCGGCCAGCGAGCGGCCCGGTCCCGAGGCTGCGCCGGCCCGCCCCGAGCAGCAGACCACGCAGCAGCAGGCGGCCTGGCTGGCCAAGGCTGGGCCGGGCGAGCGGAAGGCCGGGCTGCGCGAGGCCGCGGCGCTGCTCGGCGACCGGGACGCCGGCTTGTTCACGCACGCGGTGGCCCTGGCCAACTGGCACGTGTCGCATACGCACTGCCCCCGCTGCGGCGCGCTGACCGAGACGTTCGCCGCCGGGCACGCGCAGCGCTGCCCGGTGGACGGCAGCGAGCACTTCCCGCGGATCGACCCGGCGGTGATCATGCTGGTCACCGACCAGGACGACCGGTGCCTGCTGGCCCGCAACCGGCGCTGGCCGCAGCGCCGGGTGTCCATCCTGGCCGGTTTCGTCGAGCCTGGGGAGTCGGCCGAGCAGGCGGTGGCCCGCGAGGTCGGCGAGGAGACCGGGATCACGGTCAGCCGCGTCGGCTACGTGGGCAGTCAGCCCTGGCCGATGCCGCAGAGCCTGATGCTCGGGTTCCGCGCGGCGGCCAGCGGCGACCTGCGGCTGCGGGTAGACGACGAGGAAATCGCCGAAGCGCACTGGTACAGCCGGGATGAGCTGCGCGCCGCGCTGACCGAGGGGGACATCCTGCTGCCGCCGCCGGTGTCCATCGCACACCGGCTCATCGAGTCCTGGTACGGCGAGGAACTCCCCGGCGTCTGGTGACCGGCTGACCCAGACCCCGGATCCCAGACCCCGGATCCCAGACCCCAGAGACTGGGCTCAGCCCCGGCCCAGCTGGCGGACCGCCTCGGCCTCATCCACCCCGGGGCCGGGCACGATCGCGATGACCGGCGTGTCCAGGCCCTGAGCCTGGTACTCGGCCACGCGTTCCCGGCACTCCTCCGCCGGGCCGTGCACGACCAGCTCGTCCACCAGGCCATCGTCGATGGCGGCCAGCGCCCCCCGGCGGTCACCGGCGGCCCACGCCTGATGCATGGCACGCAGCCGGTCCCCGCGGCCCAGCCAGTCGTGGAAGGCGGCGTACGCGGGCACGGTCAGGTACGCGGCGATCATCCGGCGGCCGATCTCCCGGGCGGCGGCCGCGTCCGCGGTCGGGCAGACGAAGATCCGCGCGACCAGCTCGCAGTCCGGGCCGGCCACCGCCCGGACCGCGGGTACGTCAGCGGGCGCGAGCCAGTTGGTGATCGCCGCGTCGGCCAGCTCCGCGGCCAGCGCCAGCATCCCCGGGCGCAGCGCCGCCAGGGCCAGCGCGGGCGGCGGGTCCGGGGCCGGGTCGAGCCGGAAGCCGCGCACGGTGAACGTCTCCGCGGCCATGCTCACCTTGCCGCCGGCCAGTGCTTCGCGCAGGAACCGCAGCGTGTCCCGGGCCCGCTGGTAGGGCCGGTCCAGCGGGACGCAGTTCCAGTCGGTCACCACCACCGGGGAGGACACGCCGATACCCAGCACGAACCGGCCCGGGGCCAGGCTGGCCAGCGTGGCCCCGTTCATCGCCAGCAGCGCGGGCCCGCGGTTGTAGATGCCGGCCACCGCGGTGCCCAGCCGCAGTCCGGGGGCCCACTCGGCGGCCACCGCCAGCGGGGTGAACGCGTCCGCGCCGCTCACCTCGCTGGACCAGGCGTCGGTGTAGCCCAGGTCCGGCAGCGCGCTGACAATGCCGCGCTGAGCAGGCAACGCCTGGCTGCGCAGCGGGATCGTGATGCCCCAGCGTGGCATGAGTGGCACGGGTACCTCCGGTAGTTCCTGCCCATCATGGCAGCGGCCGTGGCAGGATGCCCCGCATGGACACCGATTGCATTGACACCCCGGGGGGTTGGCATGCCTGGTGACCTGGACCTTGATGCGGTCTTCGGCCGGTCATCACCGAGCGATGCTTTCGCCGCGGTGCTGACCGAGGCGCGGATGGTGCTGGCGGAGATCGCCAGCCCGCTGGACGCCGAGCTGTGGGGGTCGGACATCCTGGCCGCGCTGGGCGGCCCGCAGAGCACGGCCGCGCAGGCCATGGTGCCCGCGGCCGAGCGCAGCGGCAGCCCGGAAGCGCTGGCCATCCTGCGGGTGCTCGGCGCGCTGGGCTGGCCTGACCTGCAGACGGCCGCGGCCGAGGCGGCCGGCCGGCTGGCCGCGCGGGGGGTGGCCGACCCGCCGTGGGCGGCGGACGTGGGCTCGCCCGCGGCTCGCGAGTGCTGGCGGTACGAGGATGACCGGGGCCTGCAGGAGGCCGTGACCATGAGCTTCGAGTACCCAGCGGGGCGGCACGTGGTGTCGCTGCTGCTGGACCACTCGTGCGGCGGCGGGATCAAGAACATCTGGGTCGGCGAGGCGGGCGACGTGCTGGCCCGGACCCGGGCCATGGCCGATGAGGATCCCAGCATGGTCTTTGAGATGATCAGCCCGGCGGACGCGCTGCGCCGGGCGCAGCGGGCCATCGCCGCGGGGGAGTGCCCGGCCCAGCCCGACGAGCACAGCAGCGTGGCGTCCGCCCGCGCCATCCTGCGGGCCAGGGTCGCGCTGCTGGCCGGCGAGTAACTTCTTCGGTTCGATCACCTCTCCAAAACAAGAGCAGTGCTCTTGCACGTTACGCTCTTTTCGTGGATACTGCTCTTAGACGAGAGCGGTGCTCTCAAGAACTGAGGAGAAGCGATGAACGCCAGCCCCGCCGCCCGCTACGTGGTCCCGACCAGCGTGGACCGCCTGTTCAACTCGACCGTCGCCGCCCTGACCCGGGCCGGGATCACCGTTATGGGCTCGCGGGTGCTGGCCGTGCGCGGCCGCAAGAGCGGCGAATGGCGGACGACGCCGGTCAACCTGCTCACGCTGAACGGAACCCGGTACCTGGTCGCGCCGCGTGGCCAGGCGCAGTGGGTACGCAACCTGCGGGTGGCGGGCGAAGGGGAGCTGCGGGTCGGCCGGCGGACCGAGCACTTCACCGCCACCGAGCTGGCCGACCAGGACAAGCCCCCGGTGCTGCGCGAATACCTGCGCCGCTGGGGCTGGGAGGTGGGCCGGTTCTTCGAGGGCATCACCAAGGACGCCACCGACGAGCAGCTGCACGACATCGCGCCCGGGTTCCCGGTCTTCCGGATCACCGCCAGCTAGCGCCGGCTATCCGGTGAGGGCGAGGGTGCCGCCCGCTGGATCCAGCAGCCGGTGGTAGCCGTCGGCGCCCGGGAATGAGACCAGGTCGCCGCGGACCACGGCGCGCGGGCCGTCGGGCCCGGCCAGCGTGGTGCCGTCGGCCCCGACCGCAACCAGTTCCCCGTCCATCCGCAGCAGCACCGGGCCGTCCCGCCGGGCCGAGATCGTGCACCGGCCCGCGCGCAGCCCGTCCAGCACCGCCGCTGGCTCGTACTCCCCGTCCCCAGCGGTCTCCACCCAGGTCGTGGGGGTGCCCGGGTCGGCGTCCGAGCCGGGCCGGTGCCAGTCGCTGCCGCCCACCGGCACGGCCGCGGGATCCCAGGCCAGCCACCACGCCAGCGGGGTGGTCCAGCGCGGGTCGAGCCAGCTCCAGTGCCACACCTCGGCCAGCGGCGGCCGCCGCCGCATCGGCAGCGTCCAGCTGACGTGGCCCCCGATCGGGTGGTTCACCGACAGCAGCCCGCCGCCCCGCTCGGTCGCCGCCAGCCACGAGTCGGGTGGCTCGCGAAAGTCGACCCAGCCGACGTCACCCAGCGCTCCCGCGTGCCCGGCGTCGGTGGTGACCTCCTGCCCCGGGATGAGCGTGATGCCGTACCGGTCGGCTGCCGGGCCGAGTTCGGGGAAGTGGCTGACCGTGTTGTGGTCGGTCACCGCGAGGAAGTCCAGGCCCAGCCCGGCCGCGAACCGGGCCAGCCCGGCCACGCTCTGCTCGCCGTCCGAGTGCACGGTGTGCGTGTGCAGGTCGCCGGCCAGCCAGCGGTGGCCGCGGCGGGCCGGCAGCTCGCGCCGCGGCGGCCGCTCGGCCAGCGGGGGCGGCGAAGGCAGCCCGGGCTCCGGCCGCAGCCGCCCCGGCGCCGTCGTCACGTCGGTGGTCAGGGTGAATTCGATGCCGTCCAGCGGCAGCCGGTACAAGCCGAACGCCACCTGCCACTCGCCAGGTTCCAGCTCGCCCGGCAGGTAACCCGGGGTAGCCTCCCCGGGGGTGATGACGAAGCCAGACCTGGCCCCACCGGACCAGCCCCGGAACCCGGCTGGCCCGAAGCAGCCCAGATCCAGGGTGGCCGCGGCCCGGTCGTAGGTGAGTTCCACCCGCAGCCCGGCGCAGCCGGGGGGCACCTCCACCGGGAGGTAGTGCCACGGCGAGGCGCAGCGGTCGTCAGGAGTCCACCGGCCACGGTGCCGCGTCGTGCCACCCATGCCTCTACCGAACCAGATGCCTGCGCCTGCGGCGACATCGCGGTGCTTTTGGTCAGGGCGGTGCATCGTGGGCGCTGGAACGCCACCAAGTAACCGCGCTGAGCGGAAACCTGTTCAACGGGCGTAGAATTCAACGAGTGGTGAAATACCCGCGCAGGTCACGCGCGGCTGCCGGGGAAGAGGTCCGCCGATGTGGGCGATGATCGTTAAGGAATTCCGGCAGGTCCGCCGGGACCGGCGGACGCTGGCGATGATGATCGTGATGCCGGTGGTGCTGCTCGTGGTGTTTGGGTACGCGGCCAGCTTCGACGTGACCACGATCCCCACCGCGGTGGCCGGCCCGCTGGCCACCCAGGCCGAGGCGCGGCTGCCGGGGCCGTTCGACGTGGTGCGCACCGCGCCCGCCGAGGGTGCGCAGTGGGCACAGCAGCAGCTGCGCGATGGGCACGCCGCCGTCGCGGTCGTGGCCCAGGCCCGGCCGGCCGTGCTCATCGACGGCAGCCAGCTGTTCACCGCCCGGGCCGCCCTGGCCGCCTTGCAGGCCACCCAGCACTCCGCACAGCTGGCCGGCCCGGCGGGGGCGGCCGGGCTGACCGCGCCCACGGTGCGGATCCTGTACAACCCCGAGCTGAAGACCTCCTACATCATGATCCCGGGCCTGGCCGGGGTGGTCCTGGTATTCATCGGCACGATCATCACCAGCCTCGGCGTGGTGCGCGAGCGGCAGACCGGGACGCTGGAGCAGCTCGCGGTGATGCCGCTGCGGCCGCGGGACGTGTTTCTGGGGAAGATCGCCCCCTACTTCGCGGTGGCCGCCGCCGACCTGGCCATCGTGATCACGGTCGGGGTCGCCCTGTTCGGTGTGCCGTTCCGCGGCTCGTTCGCCGTGTTCGGGCTCGGCGCGGTGCTGTTCCTGTTCGTCACGCTCGGCCTCGGCGTGCTGATCTCCAGCGTGTCGGAGAACCAGGGCCAGGCCATCCAGCTGGCCATGATGATCACCCTGCCGCAGGTGCTGCTGTCTGGGCTGATCTTCCCGCTGTCCTCGATCGCCGCCGGGGTGCGGTGGATCTCCTATCTGCTGCCGCTGACCTACTTCAACCAGATCTCGCGCGGGGTGATGCTGCGGGCCGAGCCGATCGGGCCGCTGTGGCAGCCGCTGCTGTTCCTGGCCCTGCTCGGCCTCGTCGTGATGACCCTGGCCATCCTCAGGTTCCGCCGCTATCTGGCCCCGGCCGGGCGGCCGGGCCGGCGGGGTGGAGCTGGGTCGCCGGTCCTGGCGGGAACCGGGCCGGCCACCCCAGCACCGGTGGCCGCCGCGCCGGTTACCGGGCCGGCGACCACCGGGCCGGCCACGACCGGGCCGGCGACCACCGGGCCCGCCGCGACCGGGCCGGCCCGCGGATCGGAGTCAGGATGACCGGCGCGCCGTCCCAGATCGTGGGCTGGTGGGGGACGGACTCGGTATCCGTCCGGTTCGGTCACCGGCTGGCCCTGGATCAGGTGACGTTCCAGGCGCGCCCCGGAGAGGTCAGCGCGGTGGTCGGCGGGGACGGTGCGGGGCGGAGCACGCTACTGCGCTGCCTGGGTGGGGCGCTGGCGGCCAGCACGGGTACGGTCCGGCGGCCGCCGCAGCCGGAGATCGGCTACCTGCCCGCCAGCTCGGGCACCTATCCGGACCTGACCGTGGCCGAGAACCTGGCCTTCCGCGCCGCCGCCTACCGGGTCCCGGCGGCGGCCGCGGGTGAGCGGATCACCAGCTACCTGGACCGCGCCGGATTGCTCGCGGCCCGGGACCGGCTGGCCGGGCGGCTGTCCGGCGGGATGCGGCAGAAGCTCGGGGTCATCGCGGCGCTGCTGCCACAGCCGGCGCTGCTGGTCCTCGATGAGCCGACGACCGGGGTCGATCCGGTCAGCCGCGCCGACCTGTGGTCGCTGATCACCGGGGCGGCGGCCGGCGGTGCGGCGGTCGTGCTGGCCACCAGCTACCTGGACGAAGCCGAACGCGCGGCGCACGTGCTGGCCCTGGACGCCGGCCGGGAACTGGCCTCCGGTACCCCGGAACAGATCGTGGCCGCGATGCCGGGCGAGTTGCGGGTCACCGTGGCGCGGCCCGCCGGCCCGGCCGCGGCCCGGTCGTGGCGCCGGGACGGCCGCTGGCGGGTGTGGCAGCCAGCCAGGTCGGGGCCGCCTCCGGCTGGGTCGGGGCCGCCTCCGGCTGGGCCGCCCCCGGCTGGGCCGCCCCCGGCTGGGCCGGCCCCGGCCGGAGCTGGCGAACTGGTGCAACCCGACCTCCAGGACGCGGTCACCGTGGCCATCCTGCACCGGGAGCTGGCGTCGGCCGCGAACCACGACTCGATGGCCGGAGCCAGCCGACCGGGTTCGCCAGCGGAGCCCGGTGAGCCGTCGGCCGAGTCGGGCGGAGGTTCACGATGACCGGGCCGCTGGCCGAGTGCCGGGCGGTGAGCCGCCGGTTCGGCCAGTTCAGCGCCGTGGACCGGGTCGATCTGGACCTGCACGGCGGGGAGGTGGTCGGCCTGCTCGGGGCCAACGGCGCCGGGAAGACCACGCTGATCCGGATGCTGCTGGGGCTGCTGCCCACGTCGGCCGGGGAGGTGCGGCTGTTCGGTGGCCCGCCGTCACGGGAGGCCCGGCGGCGGATCGGGTACGTGCCGCAGACCCTCGGTCTTTACGATGACCTCACGCCCGCCGAGAACCAGTCGTTCGTGGCGGCCGTGTTCGGTCACGGCCGCCGGCCTCGCCGGCGGGACCACCGGCCGGCCGGGGATGCAGCCCCGCAGACCGCCCTGTCCCCGGCCATGCGCCGCTACGCCCGAATCCCCGTGCGCGACCTGCCGCTCGGCGTGCAGCGGCGGACCGCGTTCGCCGAGGCCCTGAGTCACCAGCCGGAGCTGCTGATCCTGGACGAGCCCACATCGGGGGTGGACCCGCTGGCCCGGGCCCGGCTGTGGGAGACGATCGCCGGGGCGGCCGCGGCCGGCGCCGGCGTGCTGGTCACCACGCACTACCTCGACGAAGCGGGGGAGTGCGGCCGGCTGGTCATCATGGCCGATGGGCGCGTCGTGGCCAGGGGCACGGCGAGGCAGATCATCGGGGGCACCCGGGTGACCGTGGTCCAGGCGGACGAGTGGGCCGCCGCGCTGCGTGCGCTGGACGCGGCCGGGCTGCCCGCCGCGCTGGCGGGCCGGACACTGCGGGTGCCCGGGGCCGGTCCCGCCGCGGTCCGCCGGGTGCTCGGCCCGCTGGCCGCCCGGGTCAGCGTGGCGCCAGCCACCCTGGATGAGCGCTTTTTCCAGCTCACAGCGGACAGCGAGCAGGTGCGGGCCGGTGGCTGAGCAGGCGCGGGTGGGTGACCGGGGAGGCGGGCGCGCGGAGGCCGGGCACACCGGGCGGCGCGGGGCGGGCAGCGGCACCCGGGACGCGATCTTGGCGGCGGCGCGGCAGCGGTTCGCGGACCTCGGCTACCACGGGGCCACCATCCGGGGCATCGCGGCCGACGCCGGGGTGGACCCGGCCCTGGTCCACCACTTCTTCGGAACCAAGGAGCGGCTGTTCGCGGCCGCGATGCGGCTGCCGGTGGTACCCGGTGACCTGATCGACGCGGCCCTGGCCGGCGCGGGCCCGGGCCGGGCCGGGGAGAGCCTGGGCGAGCGCCTGGTCCGGGCCATGCTCGCGGCCTGGGATGTGCGCGAGATCCGGGACACGTTTCTCGGCCTGCTCCGCTCGGCCGCCACCAGCGAGCAGGCCATGACCATGCTGCGGCAGTTCGTCACCGAGGCCATCCTGACCCGGCTGATGGCGGCGGCCCAGGCCCCGCACCGGGCCGGGGACACGATTCCTTCCACGAACCAGGCCCGGGCCACCAACCCGGCCCGGGCCACGGATCCGGCGCAGGCCCGGCTGCGGGCCGCCCTGGTCGCCAGCCAGGTAGTCGGCCTGGGCCTGGCCCGGTACCTGGTCGGCCTGGACCCACTGACCAGGGCCAGCACGGATGAGCTGGTCGCGGCCATCGGGCCCACGCTGGACCGCTACCTGACCGGCGACCTCAGCTGACCACCGGGCGCATCCCCGATCCGGCCGGCTGGCCGTGCTGACCCGGCCGTGCTGACCCGGCCGTGCGCTCGGGGCTTGCGGGCGACCCCGGCCCAGGCGGAAATGCTGCCCACCGGCGCGGAACCCGGATCGGGCCGCCATTGGTGAGCCTGCACCAGCCCCGGCTCGACCAGGTCCAGGCCGCCGAAGAACGCGGTCACCGCGGCGCGATCGCGCCGGGTCTGCGGGGTGGCGACGAAGCTGTTGTACTGCTTCGCCCCGGCCGCCCCGGCCGCCGCGTAGACCCGGGCCGGGTGCGCGACGCCCGTGTTGATGCCACCGGCCGGCGGGCGGCTGGGCGCGATGCTTTGAAACCATTTCCCTGACACGCGCACCCTTTCCCGCCAGCCAAATCTTCGGTCAGTTCACCGATGGCTAGCGTTCAGAATAGTTGCCCGGCGCGGGCGGCTGGCGGGCGCCCGCCCGGGGACGCCAGCCAGCTCCGGGCGTAAGGGCGGATTACCATCCTCGGGTGGACCCTCTTCTTGGTACCTGTGCCCTCGATTCCCTCCGGCAGCGGCGCAGCTACAAGTGGCGCTCCTATCCCGCCGACGTGCTGCCCGCGTTCGTGGCCGAGATGGACTTCAGCCTGGCCGGGCCGGTCGTCCGGGCGGTGAACGCCGCGCTGGCCATCGGGGACAGCGGGTACGGCCACCCCGGGGTGCTGGGCGAGGCGTTCGGCCAGTTCGCAGCCGACCGCCTGGGCTGGGCGGCCGACCCGGCCCGGGTGTTCCCTATCCCCGATGTGATGACCGGGCTGGCCGAGGTGGTGCAGGCGCTCACCCCGCCCGGCTCGGGGGTCGTGGTCAACCCGCCGGTGTACCCGCCATTCCTGTTCCGGTTCGGGTTCACCGGCCGGCCGATCGTGCCGGCGCCGCTGGCCCGGGACGCAGCGGGCCGCTACGACCTCGACCTGGCGGCGGTGGACCGGGCCCTGGGCCAGCCTGGAGTGGGCACCTACCTGCTGTGCAGCCCGCACAACCCGACCGGCAGCGTGTGGACGCGGGCGCAGCTGCACGCGGTGGCCGACCTGTGCCAGCGGCACGGCGTGCTGCTGGTGGTGGACGAGATCCACGCGCCGCTGGTGCTGGCCGGCGCTGAGTACGTGCCGTTCCTGTCCATCGAGCACGAGCTGACGGCGCACGCGTTCAGCTTCACCTCGGCGTCCAAGGGCTGGAACATCCCCGGCCTGAAGTGCGGGCTGGCCGTGGCCGGGTCGGCGGCCGGCGGGAAGCTGATCGCCCGGCTGGAGGAGGCGCTGCTGCCCGGCCACCTCGGCGTGCTCGCCTCGGTGGCCGCGTTCACCGACGGGCGGCCCTGGCTGGACGCGGTGCGAGGGCAGCTCGACGAGAACCGGCAGCAGCTCGGCCGCCTGCTGGCCGACCAGCTGCCGCAGGCCCGCTACCAGCCACCCCAGGCCAGCTTCCTGGCCTGGATCGACTGCCGGGAGATGGGGCTGCCCGCCGAGCCGGCGGAGGTGTTCCTGGACCGCGGGCGGGTGGCGCTCAGCCCCGGGCCGGACTTCGGCCCCGAGGGCCGCGGTTATGCCCGGCTGAACATGGGCACCTCGCCCGAGCTGCTCGGCGAGGCGGTGCGCCGGATGGCCACCGCGGTGCACGCCGCCGGATAGCCGCGGCCCCTTTGCTTCCGGGATGGCATGCACCTAAAGTGCCTTTGGGGGTTTATGTTCATGATGCGCAAGTTTGCGGCGGAACTGCTGGGAACCGGCCTGCTGGTGTTCTTCGGGGTCGGCGTGGCCACGCTGAGCTTCGGGTTCAAGTTCGCCGGGGGCAGCGTCGCGGCCGGGGTGGTGGCGACGGCACTGGCGTTCGGGCTGGTGCTGCTGGCGCTGGCCTACGTGCTCGGGCCGGTGTCCGGCTGCCACGTGAACCCGGCCGTCACGCTGGGGGCGCTGCTGTCGCGGCGCATCACGCTGGCCGAGGCGGGCGGCTACTGGGTGGCCCAGTTTGCCGGCGGCATCCTCGGCGCGCTGCTGCTGTGGGGGCTGTTCAGCACCTCACCGCTGTACAACCGGCCGGTGACCGGGCTGGGCGCCGACGGCTGGGGCCCGCTGTCCGACATCCATATCGGCGCCGGCGGTGCGTTCCTGGCCGAGGTGGTGCTGACCGCGCTGTTCGTGTTCGTCGTCCTCGGCGTGACCAGCAAGATCGGCAACACGGCGACCGCGGGCATGGTCATCGGGCTGTCGCTGACCGTGGTCCACCTGGTCGGCATCCCGATCACCGGGACCTCGGTCAACCCGGCGCGCAGCCTCGGCCCGGCCCTGATCGTGGGCGGGACCGCGCTCAGCCAGGTGTGGCTGTTCATCGTCGCGCCGCTGGTCGGCGGGGTGCTGGCGGCCGGGATGCACTGGCTCGTGTACCCCAGCCCGCCCGGCTCGGTGGACGTGGAACAGGCCGAGCGGGCCGCCGCGGCAGCGGCGGAGGACTGACCCCCGGAGCGGTTCGGAAGCCGCTCGGAAACGGGCCGGGGAGCGGGCCGGGAGCGGGCCGGGAGGCGGCCTGACCGTAGCCGCAAGGTAGTACAACAGCTACTTGAGCGCTCAAATTCGCCCGTTGGCCGCCTCGCGGGGTGTGCTGTCTGGTCAGAGCGGCAATCACGTGTCAGGGTGTTCAGAAGGCCATAACCCGTGGTCGCGGCGTGGAGGGGCGGATGGGCAAGGACGTTCCGCCGATCACGGTTAGCCAGCAGGACCGCCGCCACTACCGTGAAAAGGTGCGTCAGTGCCTGGACGCGCTGGCCCGGATGCTGCGTGATTCGTGGTTCGAGACCGAGGCGCAGCAGGTCGGCCTGGAAGTCGAGCTGAACCTGGTCGACGACGCGGGCGGCCCGTCGATGCGCAGCCCAGACGTGCTGGCCGCGATCGGGGACCCACGCTGGGCGCCCGAGCTCGGCCGGTTCAACCTGGAGATCAACGTGCCCCCCCGGCGGCTGTGCGGCGACGCGCTGGACCAGCTCGAAGGGCAGCTGCTGGCCAGCCTCAAACACGCTGACCAGCGGGCCGGGGACGTGGGCAGCCGGCTCGCGATGATCGGCATCCTGCCCAGCCTGCGGCAGTCCGACGTGAGCGAGGACGCCATGTCGGCGAACCCGCGCTACTGGCTGCTGAACGAGCAGATCTGCGCGGCGCGCGGCGAGGACGCCCGGATCGCCATCGAGGGCCCGGAATACCTGCTCACCCACGTGGACAACATCATGGCCGAGGCGGCCTGCACCAGCGTGCAGTGTCACCTGCAGGTCAGCCCGGAAGCGTTCGGGAACTACTGGAACGCCGCGCAGGCGGTGGCCGGCGTGCAGGTCGCGCTGGGCGCCAACTCGCCGTTCCTGTTCGGCAAGGAGCTATGGCGGGAGACCCGGATCACCCTGTTCCAGCAGGCCACCGACACCCGCCCGGAGGAGCTGCAGATCCAGGGCGTCCGGCCCCGGGTGTGGTTCGGCGAGCGCTGGATCACCTCGGTGTTCGACTTGTTCGAGGAGAACATCCGGTACTTCCCCGCGCTGCTGCCGCTGGTCGCGGACGAAGACCCGCTGACCGAGCTGGCAGCCGGTGACACCCCGGAGCTGTCCGAGCTGACCCTGCACAACGGCACCGTTTACCGGTGGAACCGGCCGGTCTACGCGGTGGAGGACGGCCGGCCGCACCTGCGGGTGGAGAACCGCGTGCTGCCGGCCGGCCCGACGGTGGCCGACATCGCCGCCAACGCCGCGTTCTACTACGGGCTGGTCCGCTGGCTGGCCGAGGCGGAGCGGCCGATCTGGAGCCAGATGTCGTTCGCCGCGGCCGGGGACAACCTGCTGGAAGCGGCCCGGCTCGGCATCGACGCCAGCCTGTACTGGCCCGGGCTGGGCGTGGTCCCGGTCACCGAGCTGACGCTGCGCCGGCTGCTGCCGATGGCCTACGACGGCCTGCGCCGCTGGGGGGTGGACAGCCGGCACGCCGACCGCTGCCTGTCCATCATCGAGCAGCGCTGCCTGGGCGCCCGGACCGGCGCCACCTGGCAGGCGGAAACCGTGCACCTGCTGGAACGGCGGGGGCGGCTGGACCGGCCCGCCGCGCTGCGCCGGATGACCCAGCGGTACATCGAGCACATGCACAGCAACGAGCCGGTGCACAGCTGGCCCCCTGGCTGCTTATGCCCCTGACATGACTCATTACGTCACCACCTGGGCAGACTCAGTTGAGTGAGGTGGTATCGGCACAAACTGGCCATAGCGCTCGGTGTCGCGGTGGCGGGCGTCCTGGCGCTGGAGGGCGTGGTACTGCACCAGAACTGGTCGGCGCCCACCCGGCCAGCGCCGACCGCCACCCGGCCGGCGGCCCGGCCCGAACCGCGGCAGCTGCGTTCCCCGTTCACCGGGCGGCCGGTGCGCTCACTTGGCCCGGTGCTGGCCGTGAACGTCGACAACGTCCCGGCCGCGCGGCCGCAGACCGGGCTGGGCCAGGCCGACATCGTGTACGTGCTGCCGGTCGAGGGCGGGCTCAGCCGGTTCCTGGCCGTGTACTCCTCGCACCTCCCGCCGGTCGTCGGGCCGGTGCGCAGCGCCCGCCAGGAGGACCTGCCGCTGCTCCGCCAGTTCGGCCGCCCGGCGTTCGCCTACTCCGGTGCCCAGCCCCAGCTGGAGCCGGTGATAACCCAGGCCCCCCTGGTCAGCCTGGAGGCCGGCGTGGTCGGCGGGTACCACCGCCGCCACTCGCGCCCGGCCCCGTCCAACCTGTACGCCCATCCCAGCCAGCTGCTCGCCGAGGCGCACGGGGAGAGCACGGCGCGCGACATCGGCTTCCGGTTCGGGCCGGCCCCGGCCGGCGGCACGGCCGCCGCCGCGTGGACGGTGTCCTACCCGGCCGCCTCGTTCACGTTCCGCTGGTCGGCGGGCCGGTGGCGAGTGTGGATGGCCGGCCACCCGGCGCGCGATACCGGTGGCGGCCAGCTGACCGCGGCGACCGTGATCATCCAGCACACCCGGGTCACCCGGTCGCCATTCGCCGAGCTGGGCGGGCCGGCCCCGGTCGCGCACAGCACCGGGGCCGGCCGCGACGTCGTGCTGCGCGACGGCCGGGCCTGGACCGGGCGCTGGGCCCGCCCCCGGCGCCGCGCAGGGACGACGTTCACCACCAGCACGGGCCAGCGGATGACGTTCGCCCCCGGCCCGGTGTGGGTCGTCCTGGCCCATTAATCGGGGCTCCTTGGATTGCGGGTGGTATTGGCCCGCCGCGGTGGCCAATGGCACCGCATCGGGGACCTTCGCCAATCCCACAGGTGGACCGCGCGACGGAGAATGTTATTAGCGGCGAAATGCCGCCGGGCACCCGTTGACCGGCGGCGGGTACCGCCCGTGAGGGGTGGCGTCGAGATGTGGAACCGGCACAAGAGCTGGTGGGCCGTGCTGGGCGCGGCCCTGGCCGTGATCGTGGTCATCGCGGGCGTCGTGCTGCTCCGCGGCACCGGGCAGCCCCACCCGGCCCCGCCAGCGGCCGGCCCGCAGCAGAAGAGCCATCAGCTGGTGTCCCCGTTCACCGGGAAGCCGGTGAAGTCACTCGGGCGGGTGCTCGCGGTGAAGATCGACAATCTGGTGGACGCCCGCCCGCAGACCGGTCTCACCCGGGCCGACATCGTGTACGTGCTGCAGGTCGAGGGTGGGCTCAGCCGGTTCCTCGCCGTCTACTCGTCCCACTACCCGCCGGTCATCGGGCCGGTGCGCAGCGCCCGCCAGGATGACCTGCAGCTGCTGCGCCAGTTCGGCCGCCCGGCATTCGCCTACTCGGGGGCGCATCCCCAGCTGCTGCCGATCGTGGAGCGGGCCCCCATCGTGGACCTGTACAGCGGGCGGGTCGGCGGCTACTACCGGGACAGCCACCGGTATGCCCCGCACAATCTCTACGCCCGCACCAGCCAGCTGATGGCCGAGGCGCGGGGCGCGAGCCGGGCCCATGGCATCGGCTTCCGGTTCGGCCCGGCTCCGGCGGGCGGCCGCCCCACCACCTCCATGTCGGTGAACTACCCGGCCGCTTCCTACACCTTCCGCTGGTCGGCGGCGTCCGGCCGGTGGCTGGTCTGGATGGACGGCGCGCCGGCCATGAGCACCGAGGACGGCCAGCTCGGGACGCCCACCGTGGTGATCCAGTACGTCAAGGTCACCGTGGCCCGGTTCCTGGAGTGGGGGCAGCCCGCTCCCTACTCGCACAGCACCGGCGCGGGCCGGGCCGTGGTGCTGCGCCGCGGTAAGGCCTGGGCGGTGCGCTGGGCCCGGCCGCGCGGCCGGGACGGGACCACGTACACCACCGGCACCGGCCAGCGGATGACGTTCGCCCGCGGCCCGGTGTGGGTGCTGTTCGTGCACGAGTGAGCGACGCGGCGGCGCGCGTCAGGTCTGCAACGGCATCAGCTCGCGGGTGAACCCGGCGATGAACTCGTCCAGGCCGCCCGCGGCCGGCCCGGCGCCTCCAGGCGGCCCAGGCGTGCCGGGCCGGATGACGAACTTGGTCAGGCCCGCCGCCACGTACTGCTCGATCATCCGGCGGGCGCCGGCCCAGCCGTCGGCGACCAGCGCGGCCGGGTCGGTGCCCGGCCGCCGCTGCCGGGCGGCGGCGTGCAGCGGGGCCAGGTCCGGGCCATCCGCCATAGCCAGGCTGATGCCGTAGTGGTCCGGCTCGATCTGCCGCCCGGCGGCGGCCGCGGCCGACTCGATGGCCTGGCGGCCCGCGCCCGCCTCGGCCGGGGTGAGGAAGCTGGCCAGCCAGCCGTCGCCGAGCCGGCCCACGCGGTCCAGCGCACCCGGCGCGCTGCCGCCCAGCCAGATGTCCAGCGGGCGGGGCGGGAGCGGCCCGACCCGCGCGTCCGTCACAGCGAAGAACTCCCCGCGGAACGTCACGCCTTCCCCGCCCAGCAGGAGCCGGATCAGCCGGAGTGACTCGTCGAACACGGCGGCCCGGCGCCCCGGCGGCACCGGGAACGCGGCCAGCTCGCCCGGCCGGGCCGGCTTCAGGCCGAACACCGGCAGCACCCGCCGGGGGGCCAGCCCGGCCAGCGAGGCGAGCTGCTTGGCCACCAGCACCGGGTGCCGCCCGGGCAGCACCGCGATCCCGCTGCCCACCTTCAGCCGCGACGTCCGGGCCAGCGCGTAGGCCAGCCCGATGAACGGGTCGACGAGCGGTCCGTACACCATCTCCGGCAGCCACAGCGAGTCCACCCCGGCGTCCTCCAGCCGGCTGACCGCGCCGGCGAAGGGGCCGGGCGTGCCCGCCGCGCCGAGCGCGACGCCGATCCGGACCTTCATGTCCGGGCTGCCCAGGCCGGTCATGCCGGGCCGGGCGCGGCGATCGGCGCGACCACCGCACCCGCCGCCTTGACCAGGTCGCCGGGGTCGATCTCGATCTCCAGGCCGCGCCGCCCGGCGCTGCAGTAGATCGTGCGCTGGCCCAGCGCCGCCGAGTCGAGCACCACGGGCAGCCGCCTGCGCTGGCCCAGCGGGGAGATGCCGCCGACCACGTACCCGGTGGCCCGCTCCGCGTCACCCGGCTCGGCCATGACCGCCTTCTTGCCGCCCGCCGCCGCGGCCAGCGCCTTCAGGTCCAGCCGGCCGCTGACCGGGATCACCCCGACGGTCAGCGCCCCGTCCACCGCCGCGACGAGCGTCTTGAACACCCGCTCCGGCGCGACGCCGAGGGCCTCGCTCGCCTCCAGCCCGTAACTGTCTCGCTGCGGGTCATGCTGGTAGGCGTGCACGGTATGCGCGATGCCCCGCCGGGCCAGCAGCGCGGTCGCTGGCGTGCCTCGTCCTGCCACGGTCAGCAACTCTAGACGCCGCGCCGGGCCGTCCCCGTCGCCTACCCGGCCGGCTCGTAACCCGGGGGTGGCCCGATCGAGCTGGCTTCCGGGCCGAACGCGGCCACGTACCCGGGATGCACCTCGGTCCACTTGACCGCGGTACCGCGGCCATCCAGGTGCACGGCCAGCAGGTCGAGGCAGACGTGCCAGCCCGCCGCGTCCCGGGTCGCCGTGCCCAGTTCGCCGAGCGTGTCCAGCAGGGTGAGCGTGGTGTCATCGCCGTGCGCGCGCAGCTCGATCCGGAGCACGCCGGGCCCCCAGCCGAACTCCAGCAGCGACGGCGGCCGGCAGGCCAGCACCCGCCCGGTGAACTCCGGGCCGCGGCCCTGCGGGTCGGCGAACGTCAGCGTCGCGCCCTCCGCCCACGCGCCGCGCACCCGCATCGGGAACCAGGCGTTCAGGTGCTCGGTCTCGGTCAGGGCCCGCCACACCAGGTCCACCGGGTGCGCGAGCTCGCGGGTGAAGCGCAGCCGCCAGGCCTGGCCGGCTGGCTCCAGGGTGCCTATCGCTTGCGGCGCATTGCCCGTCATAGGTCCGTCCTCCCATCCCCGCGGGCCATCTCGTCGAGATGCGCCGCGAGCCTGTCCAGGCTGGCGTTCCAGGTCTGCCGGTAGGGCGCCAGCCAGTCGTCGAGCTCACGCAGCGGCCCCGGCCGCAGCCGGTACAGCCGCCGCTGCTCGGCCACCCGGGCCTCGACCAGGCCGGCCTCGCGCAGCACCCGCAGGTGCTTGGACACCGCGGGCTGGCTCATGGACAGCGCGGCCACCAGCTCGCCGACCGAGCGCTCCCCGTCGCGGACCAGGTCCAGGATCTCCCGGCGCCGCGACTCGGCCAGCACGTCGAACACCGTCAGCACGCTGACTAGCGTGCCTACTGAGGCATATAACTGTCAAGGCATACATAGCGTTAGCTCCTGCGCCGCGGCTGTTCGGGGCGGCATCCGTGAAAGGCGGCGGCAGGTGAGGGCCGGCCAGGCGGCCGAAGCCGCCGCACACGCCTACGGCGACCCGGGGTCGTTGCTGGCGGAGTGCTATCCCGGGCGCCATCTCCGGCCCCGGCGCGGCATCTCCGTTCCGTAAGCCCGAGTCGGGCGTGGCACGATGGCGGCGTGACCTACGTGCTGGCTCAGGTGAACGTCGCGCGCCTGCGGGCGCCGCTGGACAGCCCGCTGCTGGCCGACTTCGTCGCCGCCCTGGACCCGGTCAACGCGGCGGCTGACGCTGCACCCGGGTTCTTGTGGCGGCTGCAGACCGAGGACGGCAATGCCACCGCGGTCCGCGCGTTCGGGTGGGACGCCGCGGGCAGCGCCGGCGTCATCACGAACATGTCGGTGTGGGAGTCGCCCGAGGCCCTGGCGGAGTTCGTCTATTCCGCCGGGCACCGCCGCGTGCTGCGCCGCCGGCGGCAGTGGTTCGAGCGGATGGCCGAGGCGGCCACGGCTCTGTGGTGGATCCCCCGGGGCGCCATCCCGGCTACAGCCGACGCCGAGGACCGGATCCGGCTGCTGCGCGCACACGGCCCGACCGCCCGCGCGTTCACCCTGCGGGTGATCTTCCCGCCGCCGGGGGCCGGTGGTGACCAGCCGCGGCCGGGTCGCGAAGACTGGACCTGCCCCGCCTGACCAGCGGCGCCGGCGCCGGCGCCGTCAGGTGGAGTACTGGCGCAGGCCGACCGCGTACTCGCAGCCGGCCGCCATGCCCAGGTACCCGGCCATGTTGCGGAGGAACTCGTCCACATCGAACTCGCGGCCCAGCCCATCGAGGTAGACCTTGTGCTCGCGCAGCGACGCGATGCCCTTCTCGATCGTGTCGGTCACGTCCACGAAGTGCGTCGGGTCGGCCACGCCGGCCACGTAGACCTGCTTGATGCCGTTCCACGCCGGGCCGTCCTCGGTGAACACCCAGGAATTGGCGGCGTCCCGGACGGCGTCCAGCACGGCCAGCCCGGTAGCGCGATGGTCGGCGTGGTTGACCATCCCGCTGTCGCCCCAGGTGAGCTCGAAATTCATGGTGATGACGATGTCGGGACGCTGCTGGCGCAGCACGGTGGCCAGGTCGCGGCGCAGGGCCAGGCCGTATTCCACCAGCCCGTCCGCGTGGTCCAGGAAGATCACGTCGGTCACGCCGACCAGCGCGGCGCTGCGCCGCTCCTCGTCCTCGCGCAGCGGGCCGACCTCGTCCGGCGCCATGCCCTCGATGCCCGCCTCCCCCCGGGTGGCCAGCAGATAGCTCACGTGCTTGCCCTGGGCCGTCCACCGGGCCACGGCGGAGGCCGCGCCGTACTCCAGGTCGTCGGGATGGGCGACGACCGCCACCGCGCGGTTCCAGTCCTCCGGCATCGGCTCCATGAGCCCTCCCTGATGTCCGCTCCGTCCGGGCCACGTCCTCGTGATTCCTCAGCCAGTATGGTCCTGCGCCCCGGCCGCGCGGATGAGACTGGCCAGCTCGGCCGGCCAGATTACTTCGCTGGTGGAGTCGAGCTCGGCCAGTGACCACCACCGCCAGGCGGCGATGCCGTCGGCCGCGTGCATCTGGGCCACGTCGCCCAGCGGCCGCCCGGGCTCGTCGATGCGCGCCAGAAAGTGCCGTTCGTGCTGGCGGACCACGCGGCCGCCGTACTCCATGGTCAGGCTGCGCTGGTGGACCTCGCGGAGCAGCCGCACGCCGGTCCAGCCGGTCTCCTCGGCCAGCTCGCGCGCGGCGGCCGCGGCGTAGTCCTCGCCGCGGTTCAGCCCGCCGCCCGGGGTGGTCCAGTGCCGCCCGTTCGGCAGCTCATCGTCATAGCGCAGCAGCAGGACACGCTGGGCCGGGTCGAGCACGATCACCCGGCCCGCGCGCCGCACGGGCAGCCCGGTCACGTCCTTGGCATCGGTATCGGTCACGCCTGCAGACTAAGGCGTATCCGGCAGATCCCGGGCCCGCCGCCGCGCGCACCGCCGGGTTTCCCGGGGGCGCGGCCAGTTGCTCCCGGGCGCGGGCCGCCGGCCATGCTGGACGCATGCTGACCGGGCATCGGGTCAGGGCGTCCCGGGCCGGCCAGTCACCATCGCTCAGGCCGCCCGCCGCCACATGGGGCTGACGACGGGTGCACCCTCCGGCAGGCCGAGGGGGCCGGTCACGTGGAAGCCGAAGTGCTGGTACAGCGGCACGTTTTCCGGCTTCGAGGATTCGAGGTAGGCGGGCAGCCCCTGCTGATCGCATCGCCGGAGCCGCGAGCGCAGCAGGGCTGCGCCGACCCCGTTTCCCTGCCGGGCCGGATCGACCCCGATGAAGGCCAGATACCAGTGCGGCTCTGCGCGCGGATGGGTGCGGACCGCCGCGGACTGATACCGCGAGACGGTGGCGAGACGACGGCCGAAGGCCCGCAGATAGCCGGGGAGGGCGGACGCTTCGGTGCCGAGCGGGGTGCCGGGCGGGAACCACACCGCGGCGCCGGCTGCCCGCCCATCGACACAGGCCACTTCCACCGCGCCGTGACGGAGCGACTCATGGTGCAGTTCGGTCACGAAAAAGCGCCGCAGCCGCCGGTGCCGGGAGCCCTCAGCGGGAAGCATCCAGCCGAACACCGGATCGTCATGGAAAGCGCGGGCCAGCAGCTGAGCCGTCTCCGCCGTGTCCCCGCGCCCGGCCGGCCGGATCTGAAGACCTGCCACGCAGGCCAGCTTAGGCCGTGCTGGCGCTGTCGGAAGACAGGCTGCGGGCCGGGCGGCCGTCATTCAGTGATCTCCTAAGGTAGGACCATGCCCAGTCATGTGGCCCTGCTCCGTGGCATCAACCTGGGTGGCCATAACCGGGTCGCCATGGCGGACCTGCGCGAGGTTATGACCTCGCTCGGTTATACCGACGTGGCCACCTACATCCAGAGCGGCAACGTGGTGTTCAGCACCGGCGAGACCGGCCACCAGGCGATAGCCGCCGCCATCGAGCAGGCGGTCGCGCAGCGGCTGGACGTGACCCCCCGGGTGATCGTGCTGTCCGCCGAGGAGCTGGCCCAGGTGGTGCGGGACAATCCGCACCGCCACGAGCCGAACCCGAAAATGGTGCATGCGGTGTTCCTGGACGCCGAGCCGACCGCGGCGATGGAGGCCATGGTGGCCGAGGCCCAGGACAAGGCGGCCGCCCGGGGCGGACGGGACACCGCGCGGTACGTCGGGCGCACCCTGTTCCTGCATACCCCGGACGGATTCGGGCGCAGCGAGCTCGCCGCCCAGCTGGCCCGGGCCCGCGGCCCGCTGTCCCCCCAGGGGGCGGGCACGGCCCGCAACTGGGCCACGGTGACCAGGCTGCTCGAGATGTGCCGGCCTGCCGGGTGACACGCCGCGGCCGCGGTGAGAGCATCGAGGGGATGGCCGGGGTGATCACCGAGGAAACTGGCCGGATCCGGCTGGGTCAGGCGCGCGGGCGCTGGGTGCTCGCTGCCGCGGTGCTGGGCTCCAGCATGGCCTTCCTCGATTCCACGGTCGTGAACGTGGCCCTGCCGACCATCGGGCGCGAGCTGCACACCTCCCTGTCCGGTCTGCAGTGGACGGTGAACGCGTACACGCTGACGCTGGCCGGGCTGATCCTGCTGGGCGGCGCGCTGGGCGACCGGTTCGGCCGGCGCCGGGTGTTCCTCATCGGGGTGATCTGGTTCGCGCTCGCCTCGGCGCTGTGCGGTGTGGCCCCGGACATCGATGTGCTCATCGCGGCCCGGGCGCTGCAGGGCATCGGCGGCGCGCTGCTCACGCCGGGCTCGCTGGCCATCATCCAGTCGACGTTCACGCCGGATGAACGGCCGCGGGCCATCGGCGCGTGGTCCGGGCTGGGCGGCGTGGCCGGGGCCATCGGCCCGTTCCTCGGCGGCTGGATCGTCGGCTCGATCGGCTGGCGCTGGATCTTCCTGATCAACCTGCCGCTGGCCGTGGCGGTGGTCGCGATCGGTGCGCGGCACGTGCCAGAGAGCCGGGACCCGAGCGCGCACGGCCGGTTCGACATCGCCGGGTCGGTGCTCACCGCGCTGGCCCTGGCCGGTATCACCGACGCGCTCATCGAGGCGTCCTCGTCGTCCCTGATCCGGGTGCTGGTGCCGGCCGCCGTGGGGGTGGCGGCCGGGGTCGCCTTCGTCGCGCTGGAGCTGCACCGGGGCCGCCACGCGGACCGGGTGCCGCCGATGCTCCCGCTGAGCATCTTCCGCAACCGCGAGTTCACCGCGATCAACGTGATCACATTCATGGTGTACGGCGCGATGGGCGCGGTGTTCTTCCTGCTGGTGCTGGACCTGCAGGTGGTGGCCGGCTTCTCCCCGCTCGAGGCGGGCCTGGCCCTGCTGCCGTCCACGGTCATCCTGCTGCTGCTGTCCGCCCGGGCCGGCGCGTGGGCGCAGAAGCTGGGCCCGCGCTGGCTGATGACCGGCGGGCTGCTGACCGTGGCCATCGGGCTGCTGCTGCTCACCCGCATCGGCCCGCACGCGACGTACGTCGCCGACGTGCTGCCCGCCACCGCGGTGTTCGGGCTGGGGCTGTCCATGACCGTGGCCCCGCTCACCGCCACGGTGCTGGCCAGCGCGGATGACCGGCACGCCGGGATCGCCAGCGGGGTCAACAACGCCACGGCCCGGGCCGCCGGGCTGCTGGCCGTGGCCGGGCTGCCGGCCGCGGTCGGCCTGACCGGGGCGGCGCTGCACTCGTCGGGGCAGCTGAACAGTGGCTTCCACGAGGCCATGGTGATCTGCGCCGCCCTGATCCTGCTGGCCGCGCTGCTGTCGGCGCTGCTGGTGGACAACGACGTGCTCCGGCCCGCGGGCGGTGAGCCGCGCCCCGAGCCCGAGTGCCAGCGGAACTGCCCGGTCGGCGCGCCGCCGCTGGAGCCCGTGGTCCGGATGGCCGACCCGCCCGCGGCTGACCCGCACTAAGCTTGCGCCGACGTCATCAACACGGAAAGCCCGCGCCCATGCACTGGTCACAGATGTTTGTCCCGACCCTGCGGGAGGACCCGGCGGTCGCGGAGGCGCCGAGCCACCGGCTGCTGGTCCGCGCGGGCTACATCCGGCAGCTGTCCGCCGGGCACTACTCGCTGCTGCCGTTCGCGGTGCGGGTGCGCGCCAAGATCATCGCCGTCATCCGTGAGGAGATGAACCTCATCGGCGGGCAGGAGGTGCTGCTGCCAACCATGCACCCGGCGGAGATCTGGCAGCGCAGCGGCCGGTGGGAAACCATGGCCGACGTCATGTTCCGGCTCACCGACCATAAGGGAGCCGAGAACGTGCTGGCCGTGACGCACGAGGAGATTTTCGCGCTGCTGGCCCAGGAGCTGAACTCGCACAAGCAGCTGCCCCAGATCTGGTACCAGTTCCAGACCAAGTTCCGCGACGAGCCGCGGCCCCGGGCCGGCCTGCTCCGGGTGCGCGAGTTCACCATGAAGGACTCCTACAGCTTCGATCTGGACCGGGCCGGGCTCGACGTGGCCTTCGACCGGCACAAGGCGGCCTACCTGAGGATCTTCGAGCGGCTGGGCATCCCGGTCATCCCGGTGGAGGCATCCAGCGGGGCCATGGGTGGCAGCGACTCGACCGAGTTCATGTGCCCCTCGGACGCGGGCGAGGACCTCGTCGCGCACTGCGCGAACTGCGATTATGCGGCGAACGTGGAGAAGGCCACGTCGCGGCTGAACGAGGTGGCCGACGGCCCGGGCCTGCCCGCGCCGGAGCGGTTCGGCACCCCGGGGGTACGCACCATCGAAGACCTGGCCACCGGGTACGACGCGCCCGCCGAGCGGCAGGTCAAGACGCTGGTCTACGTGCTGGACGGCAAGCTGACGCTGGTCCTCATGCGCGGCGACCACGCGCTCAACGAGCAGAAGCTCGCGGATGCCACCGGGGCGGCCACGATCCGCCCGGCCCAGCCGGACGAGATCAGGGAGGCGCTCGGCGCGCTGCCTGGCAGCCTGGGCGCGGTCGGGGTGAGCAGCCTGCCGGTCATCGCCGATGAGGCGCTGCGCGGCCGCCGGGACATGGTGACCGGCGCCAACGTCGACGACTTCCACCTGCGTGGCGTGCACGTCGACCGCGACATCGCCCCGGGTGCCTGGTTCGATCTCCGCGAGGTCCGCCCGGGTGAACCGTGTGCCCGGTGCGGGCACCCGCTGGAGCTGCTGACCACGATCGAGGCCGGGCACATCTTCAAGCTCGGCTACAAATTCACCCAGGCGTTCGACATCACCGTGCTCGACGCCTCCGGCCAGCGGGTACACCCGATCATGGGCAGCTACGGTATCGGGGTGGAGCGCGCCCTGGCCTCCATCGTCGAGTGCCACCACGATGACCGGGGGATCGTCTGGCCGCTGGCCGTGGCGCCGTTCAGCGCGGTCGTAACCGTCGCCCAGTCCGAGGACCCGGTGGTGGCCCAGGCCGGGGCGGACATCTACGACCAGCTCATCGCGGCCGGCGTCGAGGTAATCATCGACGACCGGGCCGAGCGGGCCGGGGTCAAGTTCCGCGACGCGGAGCTGACCGGGATTCCCTACCGGCTGACGGTGGGCAAGCGCGGTCTGGCTGAGGGCACCGTGGAGCTGACCGAGCGGGTAACTGGCGAGACTCAGAAGGTCGCCCGCGAGGCGGTCGTGGCCCAGCTGGCCAGCCTGGTCGCGAATGGTTGAGCCGGCCGTCCCCGGGTGGCCCAGGTGGCCCGGGCGGCCCGGGGCGGGCGTCGTCCGGCTCACTCGCGGCTGACCCCCGCGGCTTGCGGCGGCTGGCCAGCAGGCTGGTCACGGTGACGACGATCAGCACGCCGACGATGACGGCCAGCGAGAACCCGGTACTGATGTGCGGGACCGGCACCGGGCCGACGTGGTGCACCCCGGAGTCGTGCAGCGCCTCGGTGATCAGCTTGAAGCCGATGAACGCGAGGATCGCGGCCAGCCCGGCGGACAGGTGGACCAGCCGGTCCAGCAGCCCGCCGATCAGGAAGTACAGGTGGCGCAGGCCGAGCAGGGCGAAGGCATTGACCGCGAGCACCATGAGGGGATCGCGGGTCAGGCCGAACACCGCGGGGATCGAGTCGAGCGCGAACACCAGGTCGGTGACCGCGATCGCGCCGATCAGCACCAGGAATGGCGCATGGCTGCTTCGTACGGGCAGCTGGCGGCCGAAGATCCTGGGCCCGGTGCTGTCCGGCGCGGGCAGGCCGTGGCCGTGCTCAGCGGTGCTGGTGAACGCCAGCCGCCCCGCGGTGAACAGCAGAATCGCGCCGAATATGTACAGCACCCAGTCGAACGAGTTCAGCGCCGCCGCGCCCGCGGCGATGAACGCCGCGCGCAGCACCAGGGCCAGGCCGATGCCGAGCAGCAGCACCCGGCTGCGCAGTTCGGCGGGCACCGCCGAGCGCCCGATCAGCAGGACGAAGACGAACAGGTTGTCCAGGGACAGGCTGTATTCGGTCAGCCAGCCCGCGTAGAACTGGCTGGCGGCGTGCGACCCGGCCACCACGGCCAGCGCCACGCCGAACAGCGCACCCAGCGCGACGACGCCCAGTGTGCACAGGGCCGCCTCCCGCAGCGACGGCTCGTGCTTGCGGCGCATGGTCAGGGTCAGGTCGATGGCGCCCACGACCACGACCACGCCAAAAGCCACCCCCCAGAGCCACGCCGGCACTGGCAGGGTGTGGATGGGTGACGCTGCTGTCGTGGTCAGCCGGGATCGCGCTCCAGGGGCACGGTGGTGGCCCTCCGGGGGCAGAGGGCGCCGGATTGAGCGGCCCGGATGGGATCGCCCGAGCGCGCCCCTGTTAGCGCTCGGACGACCCGGCCGCCGGTGCGAAGACCGCCCAGGTCACCGGCACCGCGCGACCCCCCGTCGGGAACGACGGCAGGCGGGCGGGTCACGGTCACTGGCGGTCTCCTTGGTGGCTGGTTGATCAGACCGGTCATTATCACCACTATTACTTGCCGGGATCGTGCTGTCATCAGCTGGTTACGGTTAAGATTTTCCTCAAACGTTGCCGGCCACCGGCAATGTAATCCGGCAGGGTGGTCTGATTGGTGAGTCAGCCCGGGCCCACGGCGGCCCTCGACCTGAACGTGATCGCGCACGCCGGGAGCCGGGAGGCGGGCGGGGTCCCGGCCGGGCTGCTCGGCGACTACCTGCCTGCGGCGCTGGACGCGGCGCGTACCGGGCGCCGGCTGACCAGCGCCGAGCTGGCTGGCTATGGCCGGTCGGGGGAGCGGGCCGCCGAGGCGGGCGTGGCTCTGCGCGGCCTGGTGGACCTGTTCCTGTCCGCCACCTGGCGGCTATGGCGCGAACTGCCCTTCCCCGAAGCCGCCGGGGCCCCGGCCGATCTGCGGGCCGCTGGGCTCGGCGTGCTGCGGGCCGCAGATGACGCGGTCGCCGCGGCGGCCGAGGGATTCGAGCGGGCCCAGCTGTCGATCGCCCGCCGGGACGAGGCCGAACGGCTGGAGTTCGTCGACGACTTGCTGTCCGGCCGGGGCGCCGTGGCGGACCTGCTGGTCCGCGGTGAGCGGCTCGGGCTGCGGCTGGCCGGGCCGCACCAGGTGCTGGTGGCTGGGTACCCGGCCGGAACCGGCGCGTCCCGCCCGCTGGGCACCGAGGTCGACCGGCTGGTCGCCGACGCGGCCGCGCCAGCCCCGGCGCTGACCGTGATCCGGGGCGGCCGGCCAGTCGTGGTCACCGGGGTGACCGATGGCAACGAGGCCGCCAGGATTTCGGTGGCCCTGGCCGGCGCGCTGACCCGGGGCCGGCCCGGGCTGGACCGCGAGGCTCCCCGGCCCTGGCGGGTCGCGTTCGGGCGTCCCTACCCGGGCCCGGTGGGGGTGCGGCGGTCCTACGACGAGGCGGTCGACGCGTTCGAGGTAGCCGCGCGGCTCGGCCTGCCCGACCCGGTGGTCGACGCCGCCAATCTGCTCATCTACCAGGTACTGCTGCGGGACCGGGCCGCCATCGCCGACCTGGTGGGCGCGGTGCTCGCCCCGCTGGCCAGCGCCCGGGGGGGCGCCCAGCCGCTGCTCGCCACCTTGCAGGAGTACTACGCGAGTGGCGGCGTGGCCGCCGAGACCGCCCGCCGCCTGCATCTGTCGGTCCGGGCGGTGACCTACCGGCTGGCCCGGGTCACCGCGCTGACCGGGCACGACCCGGGCGACCCGGATCAGGGCCTGGCGCTGCGGGTGGCGGTGATCGGCGCCCGGATGCTCGACTGGCCCGCCGTCCCCCTGGAGGCCAGCTGAGCGCCGGGGTCAGCTGTGCTGGTGCTCCTGGCCCGCGGCCTGATCCGCCGTCTGGCCCGCGGCCTGGTCCGCCGTCTGGTCCGCGGCCTCGTCCTGGGCCAGGCTGGCCCGCACCTCATCCATGTTCAGCTCTTCAGCCTTGCTGATCAGCTCCTCGAGCGCCTGCTCGGGCAGGGCGCCGGGCTGTGCGAACAGCACGATGTTGTCCCTGATCACCATCAGCGTCGGGATGGACGAGATCCCGAACGTCTGGGCCAGCGCCGTCTCGGCATCGGTGTCCACCTTGCCGAACACCGCGTTCGGGTGCCGGTCGGACGCCTTGTCGAAGATAGGGCCGAACATGCGGCAGGGGCCGCACCATTCCGCCCAGAAGTCCACCAGCACCAGGTCCGCGCCGCCGACCACGGACTCGAAGTTCTCGCCGGTCAGCTCGACCGTCGCCATCATGTTCTCCTCAGCCTCAACGGGCATTTTATATACCCTCTGGGGTATCCCAACCGGGCCGCCCCCTCGGGCATTCCCGGTAGCTACAAGCTCGTTACCGGCCGGGTTATGCCCCGCCGGGCCGGTCGGCTGGTGTGGCACAGTTTCAGCGATGCCGGATCTGGCTCAGTGCCGATCACGTCACCGGGCCGGGCCGCGCGGGATCCGGCCCCCGCCGCGCGCCGGGGATGACCTCGGCCCCGCTGGCGTCGACCCACTTGGGCCGGGCGCGGCCGGCTGCGCTGCCGTCCGCAGCCGCGCGGCCCGCGGCCCGCTGCATCTCGGCCAGCAGGCCGGGCGTATCCGGCCGGGCGATAATCATTTCCCGGTGATCCGGGCGCAGGAACCGCTCGGCGCTGGCGTGGTCGAGAAACCTCAGCAGGTCGTCGTAGTAGCCGAGCAGGTTGAGCAGCCCAGTCGGCTTGCCGTGCAGCCCGAGCTGGGCCCAGGTGACGATCTCGGCGAACTCTTCCAGGGTGCCGAGGCCGCCGGGCAGCGCGATGAACGCGTCGGACAGCTCGGCCATCAGCGCCTTGCGCGCGTGCATGGACCCGACCACGCGCAGATCGCTGACACCCGGGTGGGCGACCTCGGCCGACACCAGATGCTCCGGGATGACCCCGGTGATCTCGCCGCCCGCGTCGAGCACGGCGTCGGCCAGCGCCCCCATGGTGCCGACCTGGGCGCCGCCGTAGATCACCCGGATCCCCCGGATGGCCAGCTCGCGGCCGAGAGCGGCCGCGCTGGCCGGGTAGTCCGGGCGCCGCCCCGGGTTCGAGCCGCAGAACACGCACACCGAGCGCATGGCGTCCATCCTCACCTGGCACAGCCCTCGCGGGCAAAACCAGCTGGTGAGATCATCGAGTACCGCCGCATTATCACCGGGAAGAACAGGACGCCAGCGCCGTTGCCACCGATCTGCGTACTCGGCGACGCGCATCTCGACGTCGTGGTCAGCCTGGCCGGCCCGGTGGCCGAGGAGACCGACACCCCGGCCGCCACCTGGGTCGGCGCGGGCGGCCAGGCGGCCAACGTGGCCGCCTGGGTCAGCGCGCTCGGCGGCCAGGCCCGGCTGATCGCGGCCCGCGGCAGCGACCTGGCCGCTGGGCTGGTCGCCAGCGACCTGGAACGCCGCGGGGTCAGCCTGGCCGGCCCGGTGCTGGACGGCCGCACCGGCGTGGTGGTCTCGCTTTCCGAGCGCGGCACCCGCCGGTCCATGCTGACCGACCGGGGCGTCGGCCCGATGCTGACCGCGGAGGCGCTGCGCGACGAGTGGCTGGACGGCTGCGGCCTGCTGCACCTGCCCGCCTACAGCCTGGTCCGCGAGCCGATCAGCGGCGCCGCGCTGGCCGCCGCCGAGCGGGTACCACGGCTGAGCGTCGACCTGTCGTCCACCGCCGTGCTGGCGGAGTACGGGCCGCAGCGGTTCCGCGCGCTGCTGGGCCGGCTGCGGCCGGCCATCGTGTTCGGCACCCAGGCCGAGGCGGCGCTCGTCGGTGAGCTGCCCGGCTCCTGCCTGGTGGTCAAGCTGGGCGCGCGGGGCGTGCGGGTGGCGGGCACCGAGCACCCGGCGCCGCCCACCCGTGCGGTGGACGCGACCGGGGCGGGCGACGCGTTCGCGGCCGGTTACCTGGTCGGCGGGGTGAGCCAGGGCCTGGCCGCGGCGGCCCGGGCGGTGGCCAAGATGGGAGCGATGCCATGACGTTCGCGCCGCAGCTGTCCGACGAGGTGGGGGCGGCGCTGGCCGCCGGCCAGCCGGTGGTGGCGCTGGAGACCACGCTCGTCTCGCACGGTTTTCCCGGCGGGCAGGGTATCGGCGTGGCGCTGGCCAGCGAGGCCCGGGTCCGCGGGCAGGGCGCCGTGCCGGCCACGGTCGGCGTCGTGGACGGCACGGTCCGGGCCGGGCTGACCGAGGCCGAGCTGGCCCGGTTCGCCGAGGCCGGCCCGCGGGCCCGCAAGGTCGGCGCGCGGGACCTGGCCGCCTGCCTCGTGCAGGGCGCGCTGGGCGCCACCACGGTCGGCGGCACGCTGGCCGTATGCCGGCGGGCGGGGATCGCGTTCCTGGCCACCGGCGGCACCGGCGGGGTGCATCGCGGCTTCGCCGCCACTCTGGACATCTCGGCCGACCTGCCGCAGATCGCGCGCACCCGGGCGCTGGTCGTCTCGTCCGGGGTGAAGTCAATCCTGGACGTCCCGGCCACCGCGGAGCTGCTGGAAACCCTCGGCGTGCCGGTCCTCGGCTGGCGCACCAGGACGCTGCCCATGTTCTACAGCGCCTCCGGCGGCCCACCCGTGTCCGCCGAGGTAAGCGCTGCGGCCGAGGTGGCCCGCATCACCGCTGCGCATTGGCTGCTCAACGGCCCGACCGGCGTGCTGCTCACCCGCCCCCCGGAGCCTTCGCTGGACATCGAGCCGATCCTGGCCGCGGCGGTCGCCCAGGTCGACGAGCGGGGGGTGCGCGGCCAGTCGGTGACCCCGGCCGTGCTGGCCCTGGTGCACGAGATGAGCAAAGGGCGCAGCGCGGAGGTCAACCGGCAGCTGATCGCCGATAATGCGGGACTAGCCGCCGAGGTGGCGGTGGCGTACAGCAGGCAGCAGCGCGGGAGGTAACGACGATGCGGATTGGTGTGGCTCTGCCATCCCCCCACGGCCCCGATGCCCTGGATGCCATGCGTGGCGCGCTGCAGCGGGCTGCGGATGACGGCTTCTCGTCGGCGTGGATCAGCAACATCTTCGGGCTGGATGCGCTGACCACGCTGGCCGTCGCGGGCAGCCAGGTGCCCGGGATCGAGCTGGGCACGGCGGTGGTGCCGACCTACCCCCGGCACCCGGCCGCCCTGGCCCAGCAGGCGCTGACCACGGCGGCCGCGACCGGCGGGCGGCTCACCCTCGGCGTCGGCCCGTCCCACAAGATCGTGATCGAGGACATGTTCGGCTACTCGTTCGGCCGTCCGGTCGAGCACACCCGCGAGTACCTGTCGATCCTCCGGCCGCTGCTGCACGGCGAGCCGGTCTCCTTCACCGGCCAGCAGCTCAGCGCGCACATCACGCTGACCACCCCGGCTCCGCTGCCAGTCCCGCTGCTGGTCGCCGCGCTCGGGCCGCGGATGCTCCGGACGGCCGGCGAGCTGGCCGACGGCACCGTGCTGTGGATGACCGGCCCGGCCACCGTGCGCGACCACATCGTGCCGACGATCAGCGCCGCGGCCCAGGCCGCGGGCCGGCCCAGCCCGCGGGTCGTGTGCCAGCTGCCCATCTGCGTGACCAGCGACCCGGACGCGGCCCGGGCCGGGGCGGACAAGGTCTTCGCCATGTACGGCCAGCTGCCGTCCTACCGGGCCATGCTCGACCGGGAGGGTGCGGCCGGTCCCGGGGACGTCGCCCTGGTCGGCGACGAGTCCGCGGTCGCCGCCCAGCTGGCCGCGCTGGCCGACGCGGGAGTCACCGACTTCGTGGTCGGCGAGTACGGCCGTGGTGAGGACGCCGTGCGAACCCGCGAGCTGCTCAAGACCCTGCCGGGGTGAAAATCGTTAAGGCTGCCGAATCAGGCCGGGTGGCGGCGTGCCCAGCGGGCGGCTGGCATGATCAGGCCTGGCGGGGGGCGGCGGGCGCCGGTCAGACTGGGGCTATCCCGGGCGGAAAGGAGGGGCATGACCTTCCTTGACCGCGCGGACGCCGGACGGCGGCTGGCCCGCCTGCTGGCTGGCGTGGCCGGGCCGGATGTGGTCGTGCTCGGGCTGCCGCGCGGTGGGGTCCCGGTGGCCTACCAGATCGCCCGCGCGCTCGGCGCCCCGCTCGACGTGATCCTGGTGCGCAAGGTCGGCCTGCCCGCCCAGCCCGAGCTGGCCATGGGCGCGATCGGCGAGGACGGCGTGCGCCTGGTCAACGACGACGTGGTGCGGGCCGACCGGGTCACCGCCGCCGAGTTTGCCGAGGTTGAGCGGCGCGAACGGGCCGAGCTGACCCGGCGCGCCGAGCGCTACCGGGCCGAGCGGCCGCGAGCTGGGCTGGCTGGGCAGACCGCGATCGTGGTGGACGACGGCATCGCGACCGGGTCCACGGCCCGGGTGGCGTGCCAGGTGGCCCGGGCGCACGGGGCCGCGAAGGTGATCCTGGCCGTGCCGGTCGCGCCGCGGGCCACGGTGGCCCGGCTCGGCGAAGTGGCCGACCAGGTGATCTGTGTGGAGTCGCCGGAGCCGTTCTTCGCCATCGGCCAGTGGTACCGGGACTTCTCGCAGACCAGCGACGCCGAAGTGGTCGAGCTGCTGCACCAGGCGGCCGGGTCGCGGGACGCCGGCCCAGCCACGGGAACCGGCGCCGGGGTAGGGGGGACCGCGGCTGAGGTGCAGGTGCCGGCCGGCGCGGTCCGCCTGCCCGGGCAGCTGGTCCTGCCGTCCGGCCCGCCGGGCGCCCGCGGCATCGTGCTGTTCGCGCACGGCAGCGCGAGCGGGCGGAGCAGCCCGCGCAACATGTTCGTGGCCAGCGTGCTGCGCCAGGCCGGGCTGGGCACCCTGCTCTTCGATCTGCTCACCCCGGCCGAAGAAGCCGACCGGGCCAACGTGTTCGACATCGGCCTGCTGGCCGGCAGGCTGGCCGACGCCACCAGGTGGGCGCGCGGCCAGCCGGAACTCGACGGCATATCCGTCGGCTACTTCGGCGCGAGCACCGGGGCGGCCGCGGCGCGGCGGGCCCCGGCCCAGCCCCGCACCCCC
>Ga0335078_10000231_pt1 | contig 90317 bp, 79 predicted proteins | sample Lox_Sample_32_FD_206711 | JGI IMG/M metagenome (GOLD analysis project Ga0335078, IMG submission 206711) | Soil microbial communities from Loxahatchee National Wildlife Refuge, Florida, United States - Lox_Sample_3.2 | ecosystem: Environmental > Terrestrial > Soil > Wetlands | place: USA... | reverse complement strand
GCGACCGCCCCCTGCGCATCGAGATCGCCTGACCACGAGCCGGTCCTCCTCGAGGCTATCCCGCCGCGCAAGGCGGCGTTCGCAACAACCCCGTTATCCGATCTCCCGGTGTGAAAATTGAGGCTAATCTTTTGGCGCGTAGCGTCCCGCGCTCTGACTACCAAGAGCGTAGCGCACCGGTACCGGCTACCGGACGGCCAGAGGGCGTGACGGAGTGACGGATCAGACCCCTGTTTCCCTATTAGCCTCTTAGGAGAGCCTCATAAGACCGTTAACCGGAAATGAGAGCTCGATCCGTCACTTCGTCACCGCGCCTGGCTAGCCCTGAGAGCAAGCGACCTGCCTACCGCCTTCCAGCTTGTAAGCATGTAAGCCACGGTGAGAGGGGAATCCCACCGCGTATCGTGCCGGCGCTCTGTCAGCCGACGCCGCTATTGAATTGGCCCACCGAATTGTCACGCTGCCCAAATTTCGAGCAATCGAGGGGGCAGGAATGTCAGAGGCAGCGAGTAGCCTCGAAGCCTCGCGTGTAGAGCCAACGGGATCGACCGTCGGCTAATAACGATACCGAGGTGGGAAGGCCGCACACAGCGTGCCGGATTTGGCGTGGTCGATTGAGGGTCAGGGGGGACGGCGTAACCCCCGGTCAAGCCTCGAAATCATGGACCGGGGGGAAGCTCACCGAGGCGATGGCCACCATGGGCGTCTCGGGGGCCCCTGGCGGCCAAGCTACGCGCTGAGGAAGCGCGGCTCCTGGACGCCCGCCAGGCCCTGGCCGCTGCCGCTGTACCCGCCAGGCCCTCTCCTGCCCCACGCACCTGGTCCAGTGCCGCCGCCCTGGAAGTGGTGGAGACCATCAGAAGGGAGATGCCTGGCCGCCCCCAGAAGGCCAGGGTGCTCCTCCACGCCATGGTGGAGTCATCCGTATGGTCCCGGGCGCCGGGGGGGTACACCGTCCACCTGGAGCTGAAAGACAACAGCCCCGAGGCCTGGGAGGGCGACGGGGCCGGGGTTACCGTGAAGAGTTGCGGGGGCAGGATTTGAACCTGCGACCTTCGGGTTATGAGCCCGACGAGCTACCTGGCTGCTCCACCCCGCGTCAGCTTGGTGGGAGCGGGGTTTTACGCTCTAGGCCCTGAACGGTCAAGGCTTTTTTCGCCTCACCCCTTAGCTTCCGCGAATAACTCGGCCCCTACTTACGGGGCTTGCTTGGGCCTCGTCAACCGAATCCAGGCGCTTCACTTCCGCCTGAAGAATAGCCCGACGACGACGAAGAGGCCGGCGATCGTCACCATGGTCGCTCCGGTGGGTAGCTGCCAAAACCACGAGACGAGATAGCCGCCGGTCGCCGCAACGACTCCGATGATCGAGGCCACCAGAAAAGCCGGCCTCAGACGGCCCACGAGAAGGAGAGCGGCCGCAGCGGGAATGGTGAGGAACGCGAAGACGGGCAGGGCGCCGAGCGCTCGCGCGGAGACTGGGATAGCAAGACCGAGAGTGAGGAAAAGGAGACCATTCCAGAAGCGCGTATCGAAGCCGAGTGCAGCCGCCGTCTCTCCGTCGAAGGACACGAACACAAGTTCCTTCGCGAAGAGCGCGTGCAAGGTGGCACACACCACCACCACCACCGCCAGCACGATGAGGTCCGAAACCGGCACCGCGACCGCGTTACCGAAGACCATCGCATTGAGGTCGTGCGCAGCATGCACAAGGCGGTTCGCTCCGAGCACGACGAGGGCTCCGGCGAGGACGTAGATGACACCCACGCTCGCCTCGCCAGGTAGCTTGCGTCCATGCAGTGCCAGACCCAGCACGAGAGCGCCGGCCATGGAGAAGGCCAGAGCCACGGCGAGCTGTACTCCGGCATGTTCAGCCTCAACGCCGATCGCCTCCTCCAGAATGAGCGCAACGATGATCCCGAGCGTGGAGAGCTGCGTGAGCGCAGCCGACACGAACACGGTCCGCCTCAGGACCACATAGATGCCGAGGAAACCGCAGAGTGCGCCGGCGAGCAGCGAGGCCACAAGCGGCTCCTGCCAGATATCGCGGGCGGCGAGAAACCCTTCCCAGGCGTTCACCTTTCACCTCCCGGCTCGGGGTAGACGAAGCGACGCCCGTTCTCCTGGCGCACGGTAACCCGGCGACCGTACAGTTCTCCCAGGGCGTCCGGGTTAACCATGGACTCGAGACTCCCAACGTGAAAGAGCTGGCGATCCTTGTCCACAAAGGCGAGGCGGGAGGCGTAGTTCGCGACCGCCTCGAGCCGGTGCGAGACCATGACCACCGCCAGCCCTCCGGCCCGGTGCAGATCGCGGAGAACGTCCATGGCGTCGAGTTCGGCAGGGGGGTCCATGCCGCTCGTCGGCTCGTCCAGGGCGAGCAGCTGGGGTTCCGAAGCCAGGGCGCGTGCGATGAGGGTGCGCTGGCGTTGCCCGCCGGACAGCGTTCGAAAAGCACGAGGCGCAAGGTCGGCAATGCCGACCCGGTCGAGTGCGGTGGCGACCGCCTCTCGATCCCTCGCCCCAGGGCGCCGCCCGCGCGCCACGAGACGGTAGCGACCCATGATGGTCACCTCTGCCACCGTGAGTGGCCAGAACGCGTCGACGTGGTCGCGCTGCGGGACGTAGCCGATCCGGAGCGGAGCGTCCTGGACGCGGCGTCCGTTCAGCACCGGCTGTACGCCGAGCAGCGTCCTAAGGAGGGTAGTCTTGCCCCCTCCGTTCGGGCCCACGATGGCGAGGAAGTCGCTCGAGGAGACCGTCAGTGAGATCCCGTGCAAGAAGGGGGACCCATATCCGATGGCGGCGTCCTCGACCGCCACGAGCGTAGAAAGCGTAGGAGAGTTCATTACAAGGCACCCACCACGAGCACTACGGGCATCGTCGTTGAGTTGAACCACTGAGCGGCTTGGAGCGTTCCGCACTGGTTCGTGCTCCCGTCCCTCTTTTCGGCAGCCTGACCCACCCGCGCTCTCGACGTGAGCCATACCCGATGGCCCTGTCGACCCGGAGCCATGCCCTCGCACGTGGCGAGTTGCTGGGGATGAGCCGGCCGAGCTGCGCGCCGAGAAGCGTTCCCGCTCTGGTGATGGGGCCCTTCGCCTCCGTTCGAGGCGAGCCCTTCGGTGGTCGACGACCTTGAGCGCGCGGGGCGGGCGGGTGAGGACCTGGCGGAAGTTGCCGAGGCTTTCACGCGTGCACCTTGCGCCTAGAAGGGGTGTGCACCGTGAGAGCCAATGATGAACTCGAGGTGCAAAAGCGCCTCGAGACCATCGGTACCGCCCGGCAACCGATCATAGGAGACCTCGAGCCGGATCCGTTCGAACTCGCTCGGCAGCCAGCTCGCGAGCCCCGAGATCCGGTTTTCCGGTGCGCCGGACACCCCTGGCGCGCGCTCGTAGCGACCGCCGTACTCGAAGAAGGGTCCGTCGCGGTAGACCGCCTGCGCGTACCCGCCCCAGGCCGTGCCCGGCGCCTCGGGTCCATTGGGGCCGCCGGCGGCCTCGAACCCGTTCAACTGGCGCAGGAGCGCCTCCGCTTGCAGCGCCACATAGGAACGCGACGATGGCGGCCGCAACTTCAAGAAGAGGTCGGTACCGAGGATGTTTCGGGAGGAGTTCACCCCCGATTCGTTGATATGGGCGCCCGAGAACCCGACGCCCAAGGCTCCATAGCTGCCGACGTCGAAGAACTGGAGCAGGCGTCCGAACTCGGCCACGTGCGAGTCGCCGTCGAAGGCAGGAGCCACCGCCTGATAGGAGAGGTCGAGCTCGGCGAACCAGGAGGTCGGCGCGAGCCAAGAGACGATGAGACCAGGGCCCCGCAGGCCGTCCACCGCCAGCAGGCGGGCGAGCGCGATGGGCCGGTCGACGAAATCCCACACATGGCCATGCTGCTGGTTGATGCGCCCGAAGGGCGCATAGAGCTCACCGGCCCGGATCTGCAGGCTCGCAGGAAGACTCAAGGTAGTGAGGTACGCTTCTTCGACCCCGGCCCCGCTCGGATCGAAGGTGAGAAAGATGTCGGCCCGAACGTACGGATCGACCACCGCCTGAAGCCCGACCTCCAGTTCCTGAAAGATGGGCTCGACGGTGTCGGGAGGGGAGAAGGGCTGATCACGCGGCGAGAGTCGTCCGACGTCGAGGTGGTTCCAGGCGAGTGCGGCGGAGCCGATGGCGGAGATGTCGGGCAAGAGGAGGAGTCGAGCGAACGGGTTACCACCGGTCTGGGAAGCGCCGGACGGGGTACTCGGGGCCGCTGGCGGCGTCACCGGCGCGGCGGATCCGCCTCCCCCCGACGTACCGAGCTCCTTTTTGATCTCCTCCTCGAGCTTCTTCTGTTCTTCGTCGGAGGATGGCGCTGGGTCCGGCCCGGTTGTGCCGGCCGCCACGGCAGGCGCGGCCGCATTGGCGAGCAAGCTCGCCAGGACGAGGGAAATCATGGAAGAGCACACCTCGGCGCGCGGAAGCGCGCTGCACAGGATGAGCTAGAAAGGCGTGGGGAACAGGCTCTAGACGAGTGGGGGCGACTGTCCAGGCACGCTTCCGAGCGGGGCGCCCACCGCCCGATCCACGGGCGGGGCCACCGAGACGGTGCTCTCGACCCACCTCACCGGAGCCACGTCCGGGGTCGCGCTCGCCGCGCGCTCACCACTCGCCGCAACACAGGCCGGGCAGGCGTGGCGCCCAAAGGGGCCTTCGTGAACGTGAGGCACGACAGCCGTCGCGAGGATGAAGAGGGACATCAACGCTGCCGCGACGACGCGCACGCGCAGAAGTGTCGACGGAGGGAGCCGGGCTGTCAAGGAGGCGACCCGGGTGCGCCTCGAGAGAAGCCACTCGCCTCGCCCTTGGGTCAAGGCGAGGCCAGTGCGCGGGCCGGTCTGTCCCCGCGCACCACCCCGCGCCGGAACAGATCCGACACCTCGCCCTCGGTAAATCCGGCCTCGGCCAGGACCGCTTCGGTGTCACCTCCGAGCTCGGGGGCGGGGCGCGGGGCCACACGTCGGCCATCGATCCTGACCGGGGTCTGCGGCGTCGGGAAGAGGCGCCCCCCCTGCGTCCGCACCTCGAGGAAGGATCCCCGGGCGCACAGCTGGGCATCCTCCTCCGGCTCGGCGCCCTCCAGCACGGGGGTGAGGCACAGGTCGTGTTCGCGGCCAAGCCGCGCCCACTCATCGCGCGTGCGCGTCGCGAAGAGCGCGACGAGTTCGTCCACCGGTCCACGGCCCTCGTCGTCGAACTGGCGCGCGGCGAGCTCCGGATGACCGACCACTTGGCAGAAGCGCTCGAAGAACCGGGGCTCGAGCGCTCCCAGGGCCACGAAACGAGCGTCGCGGGTATGGTAGACGCGGTAGCAAGCGTCCGCGCCGAGCAGGCACTCTTTCCCCCGGCGCAGCGGCGCGCCGCGCGCCGAGGCCATGGCGAGCTGCATTCCCATCATGCCGAGAGCACCCTCGGTCATGGCCACGTCGACAAAGCCGCCCTCGCCTGTCCGTTCCCGGCGCTGAAGCGCGGCCAGGATCCCCGCCACGGCCACCCACGCTCCTCCGGCCACGTCCGCCGGTTGCACGCCAAAGGGAAGCGGCGCCTCGGCGGGTCCATTCAGGGCGAGCGCTCCGGAGAGTGCGCAGTAGTTGATGTCGTGACCGGCGAGGTCGCGGTAGGGGCCGGTCTGTCCGTACCCGGTGATGGCGCACACGACCAGCCGCGGGTTCTCGGCGCGCAGGGCATCGTGACCCACTCCGAGACGCTCGAGCACGCCCGGGCGAAACGACTCGACGAGGACGTCGGCCCAGCGGGCGAGCCGCCTGAGGACCTGCGCACCACCCGGCACCTTGAGATCGAGGACGAGCGAGCGTTTGTTGCGGTTGAGCGCGTGGAAAGCCCCCGACAGGTGATCGAGCAGGGGCGGGAGATAGCGCAGCGAGTCGCCGCGCGGATCCTCGACCTTCACCACCTCGGCTCCAAGGTCGGCGAGCACCAGGGTGGCGTACGGCCCCGGCAGCAGGCGCGAGAGGTCGAGCACGCGGAGTCCCGCGAGCGCTGGGGGCGCCGCCGCAGGTGTGGGAGGTGAGATCACCCCGACACCTAGATGAGGATCTGCTGGAGCTTCATGGCGAGTCCCATGTCGCCCTGGATCTTGAGCCGGCCCGACATGAAGGCCATCTGAGGGTTCAGCCGTCCGTTCACGATGTTCAGGAAGTCCGCGTCGGTGCAGCTCACCGTGCACTTCGCCGCAGCGGCCGGGCCGTTCGTGATCTCTCCACCCGGCTTCGTGCAGTCGACCGACCACTGGCCGCCGCTCGGGCCCGTGATGTTGAACTGGTAGACCGCGTTGATCTTCGAGACCACGTCCGGCTTGTTCTGGAGCTTCTCCGGCATGTGCTGCTCGAAGACCTCCCGCACGCTCCCGGCCTGACCCATGGGGCTTCTCCTGGATCGATTACGGAATCAAGGCCCCTAGAGTTATGAACCTTGGGCCGAACTGTCAACCGCGAAGCTCACCTCCCGAGCTGGAGGAGCTTCGCGAGCGCCTCGGTGAGGGCCTCGGGGTCGACGGGCTTCACGAGCACGGCGTCGATCTCGTGTCCGAGCGCCCGGGAGATGTCCGATCGCTCCGCGTAGCCCGTGACGACCACGACCGGCACGTCCGGGGCGATGAGTTTGGCCGAGCGGGCGAGCTCGAGCCCGCCCGTGCCGGGCATCCCGAAGTCCGTCAGCACGAGGTCCACCGGTTGATCGCGCAGCGCTTTCAATCCCTCTTCGCCGACCGCAAAGGGGGCGACGACGAAGCCGGCGGCCTCGAGCACCTCGGTCATGAGCTCGCGGTTGTCGTCGTCATCCTCGACGAGCAGTACCCGGGATCGCCCGCAGTCCATCCGGTCTCACCTCCTACTCGACGTAGAAGGAGTCGAGCAGCGCCTTGTACTTCTGCGTACACACCTTGCGCTTCACCTTGAGCGTGGGCGTGAGTTCGCCCGACTCCTGAGTGAAATCCTGGGCGAGGATGGCGAACTTCTTGATCGTGGAGTAGCTCGCCTGCTTGGCGTTGAGGGCGTTGATCACCTTCTCGACGTGCGCCCGCACGGCCGGCTCCTCGTGGAGAGGTGCGGAGAGGACGAGATCGTTCTCGAGGGCCCACTTGCGTACGTTCTCCTCGTTCAGGGTGACGAGCGCCGACAGGAACTTGCGCTTGTCCCCGTGGACCATGACCTGGGAGATGAGCGGGTCGGTCTTGAGCTCGTTCTCGAGGTTCTGGGGCGCCACGTTCTTGCCGCCCGCGGTGACGATGATGTCCTTCTTGCGGTCGGTGATCTTGAGGTAGCCGTCGGCGTCCACCTCGCCGATGTCGCCCGTGTACAGCCAGCCGTCCTTCAGCACCTCGGCGGTTCCGGCAGGATTGCGGTAGTACTCCTTCATGACCCCGCCTCCCCGCACCAGGATCTCTCCGTCTTCGGCGATGCGCACCTCGGTCCCCGGAACGGGCGGCCCCACCGTCCCGATGCGGGCCTGGCCGGGCCGGTTGACGAAGGTCCCCGCCGAGGTTTCGGTGAGTCCGTAGCCTTCCAGGATTTCGAAGCCCACCTCCCGGAAGAACCAGGCGATCTTGGTGGAAAGCGGGGCGCCGCCCGAGACGAACAGGCGCATCCGCCCGCCGAAGCGAGCCGAGAGAGCCGCCCCCAGCTTGGGGAAGACGAGGCGCCGGGCCACGAGGAGACCGAGGCTCCCTTCTCCCCCTCGACCCGCCTCGCGAGCCGCGGCGGAGGCGTCGAGGCTATCGAGCGCCCACTTGAAGAGGCGTCCCTTGAGGCCGGGTGTGGCCATCCCCTTCGCCACCACCGCATTGTAGGCCTTCTCGAAGATGCGGGGGACGGACGGCATGACCGTCGGCCTCAGCTCGGCCGCGTTGTCCACGATCTTGTCGATCGACTCGGTGAAGGCCGCGGTGCTCCCCACGACGAACCAGACCGCCTCGATCACCTTGGCGAAGGAGTGGGCCATGGGCAAAAAGAGGAGGACGAGGTCGTTCGACCTCACGATATCGAGTCGCGCGACGGCCTCGGCTTCGTACACCCAGTTGCCGTGGGTCAACACGACGCCCTTGGGAGGGCCGGTCGTGCCCGAGGTGTAGAGGAAGGTGGCGGGATCGGAGAGCGTGATCCTGGAGACGCGCTCGGCGCGGGTGTCCGGGTTCATCGCCCGGAACGCCGCCCCGGCCAGCTCCAGCTCCTCGAGCGTGCGCTCGAACGCGTCGCGCGCCGCACCGCTGAACCGGATGATGCCCTTCAAGTCGGGGAGGACCTCCCGCGCCTCGCGTACCTTGGCCACCTGCGCCTCGCTGTCACAGAACACGTAGCGCGCCCCACAATCGGCGAGGATGTACTGGCACTCGTGGGCCTTGTTGGACTGGTAGATGGGGACGCTCACCCCTCCTGCGCCCATGACTCCGAGGTCGGCCAGGATCCATTCGGTGGTGGACTCGCCGAGAATGGCGGCCCGATCGCCGCCCGCGAAGCCGAGCGCGATGAGCCCGTCCGAGACGTTGCGGGCCCTCTCGGCGAGCTCGGCCCAGCTCGTGTCGGTCCAGGTCCCCTGGCGCTTCTGGCGGGAGGCTACCGCTTTCCCCAGACGCCCGGCCGTCGCCTCGAACACTTCGACGAGATTGGCATGGGTCGTCTTGCGCTCCAGTTCCTCTCGCGCAACCACCATGGGCCCCTCCCCATCAACGGTTGAGCTCGGCGAGCTTCTCTCGCGCCAGCTGCTCGGACCTGCGCTCCTCCGGCGCATCGTACGCGCCCGGTGCGAGAGCCACTGTTTCCTCGAGTATCTGCCGCGCTTCCTTCGATTGTCCCTCCTTCTCGTATAGCTCAGCGAGAAAGAGGCGGCCCCTCACATTGTTGGGGTTCACCTGAAGGGCCTTCTTGAGCATCCTCTCGCTCCGGTGAGGGTCATACTTGGGCCAGGGAAGCTTGAAGTAGTAGCGTCCCCACGCCACAAAGATTCCTCCAGCGTAATAGGCCGGGTCGATCCGCTCGGCCCGGGATAGCCGGTCCTTGAACTTGCCCTCGATGCCCTGGCCGAGCGCCTTCAGGATCCCGATGCCGAGCGCGTAGTTCCCCATGCCGCCCGCCGCGAAGAACCACCCCTCGACCCTTTTGGGGTTTGTTGCGCTGGCCCGATCGCCGTAATCCCAAGCCCGCTTTCCGAGCATGCTCTTGCGGTCGTTGTCGAGCGCGGGATCGTCCGCGAGCCAGAAATAGAGCCGCGCCTGGCGCCACAGGACACCGTAGTCCGCGGGGGCGAGTTCCTCGGCGCGCTCGAGCTTCGAGCGGATCTCCTCGAGTCGCCCGGGTTCGTCGCGTACCTTCCAGGTCTCATCGACCTCCGCCAGCAACGCGGCAAGGTCCGGCTGGCCGGTGGTCGTCTGCGGATCTGCCCCGGAGACCTCCCCGGTGCCCTGACCCAAGGCGCGCGTAGCGAGCGCGAGCGCGAGCCACCCCGCGCGGAAAGGTGTCATCCCCATCCGTCGCGATCTGTGCTCGCGAGGAAAGGCGCGCCACAGTCAGAGGGTGAACGCCCCGCACGTGAACGCCCTCTCCGGCATCGACACCAGCCCCGCACCGCGGCCGGGGAGCCCGCTGCGGCGAAGCGCTGCCGGGATCACTCGAGAATTCGCGCGATCAAGGCGAGGAGCACACGCAGGTTCCGGGCGAGGAACTACCTCCTCCGTAGCACTGCCAGTCTGCCGCTGTCCCGCCGAGGGAACTCGCGCAGTCCGAGGCCGCGGAACAGCCACCGGGTGGGACGAGCCCCAAGTACTGGGCGATGTAGGTCTCGCCCGGATTCGCCTCGCAGGTCCCCTTGGCGTGGTTGATGGAGATGCACTGGGTGGGCGTCGTCCCGTCGTTGGCGGTGGGCGTCCCGCCCTTGCAGTTGATGAACTCCCAGTCATCGCTCCCTCCTGGGCCCGTGCAGTAGCGGGCGGTCTTCCCGTCGGCGCTCTGAATGCGCAGCACGGTGACCTGCGAGGAGGCGGGCTCGGTGGGAAGGGTGAGCCCCGAAGGAGGCTTCACCAGGTTCGCGATGCCCTGGAGCGTGGTCGACCAGTCCGCGTCGCACACCGAGGCCTCGTAAGTGCTCGCTCCGCCGGCGCGCAGCTGAGAGGAGAGCTGCGAGAAACGCGAGCCGATGGACGTCCCCCCCACTCCGGTGAGGAACGGGATCTTGCCGGTGCAGTCGCTCGGGAGCTGGCACTCGCCCTGTGCGGTCGGGCCACAGCTCGCGCAGCTCGACGGGCACTGGCAGGTGCACTGTCCGGGCGTGCAGATCATGTTGCCATTTGCATCCGCGTTGCAGCTGCCGACGACGGCCGAGTAGATGAAAGCGGCCCCGAGCGATCGGTAGCTCGTAGCCCCGATGGCGGCGGGCAAGGTGGTGAAGAAGTTCGCGTAGTCGGAGATGGGGAAGAGCTTCTGGCTCGACACCGGCTTCGTCGTCTGCTCCTGCACACAGACGTCCGATCCCGGAGTGCTCGAGGCGGGATTGGCCGGGTCGAAGGCGAGGGACTGCGTCGGATCGTTGGGGTTCGAGCAGTCGTCCTCGTCGCCCAGGAACACCACCACGAGTTTCGCTCCGTCGTGCGGCCACTGGGGGGCGGCGCCGTTGGATTCGTTGGGTTGCGCGAGCCCATCGAGGTTGAGTGCCCTCTCCACGGCGAGGCGGCCCGCCTCGAGGTGCTGCTCCATGCCGGAGCCGCAGCTGCCGACGTTGACGTTCTGCTGGAACTGCTGGATGAGCGCGGCGAGGACAGGATCGGGGCTGGCGGTTCCCCAGCTCGCCCAGTTGAGGTCCTTCGTGAAGTGGAGGACGAGGGGGTTCCCCTGTGCGGCGACGAAGTTCCCGGCCGGGAAGGCGTTGCCCGTGACGGCCAGGCCGGGATCCGTGCAATAGGTATTGACGCTGTTCGAGTTGGTGGTCTGGAAGTAATAGTTCCTCACCATGTCGTCGCACGCATCACCCGCCTCGGCGGCGGTGCAGGCCACCTGGCTCTCCTGAGACGAGTAGTGAGAGGTCTTCACGTCGCAGATGGACGGGGAGCCACCACAAGTGACGGGTGCGAGCGTCTTCCAGGCCTCGAAGATGGAGGAGGTCGTGACGGCGATGTGGAACTCGAAGGGCTGCTGCCCGTTCGCGGACCTGGCCTTCTGGGCCGTCGCCAGGTCGTCGATGAAGGCGCTGAAGTTGGCGGCCAGGCGGGCCTGCTCGGGCTGCATCGAGCCCGAGTCGTCCACCACGAACAGGACGTCCGCGGTCGCCTCTCCACTCAGCTGGAAGCTGGTCGAGCCGGGCTGGATGATGCACTTTCCGACCGGGTTGAAGTTGTAGTTCTGGCAGCCCGTGACGAGGACGAGCACGGGCGCGAGACAAGCGATCGAGCGACGAAGCATCGGACCTCCGGCGTGTGAATATACCCCGATCCCCGGACAGGGACGAGCAGGGTCATTGCGCTCAAAGTGCGACAAGGGCCCACCCTGGAGCCGAAACCTTCACGCTGGGAGATGTCACCGCGGGCGGAAATCCGCGGCGCCGGTGCGACCTACTCCCACTCGATGGTGGCGGGAGGCTTGGACGAGATGTCGTAGACCACGCGGTTGATGCCGCGCACCTCGTTGGTGACGCGCGAGGAGATGCGCGCGAGCAGGTCGTAGGGTAGCCGCACCCAGTCTCCGGTCATCCCGTCGGTGGATTCGACGGCTCGCAGGGCGCAGGTCGACTCGTAGGTGCGCTCGTCGCCCATGACCCCCACGCTGCGGACCGGCAACAGCACCGCGAACGCCTGCCAGATCCGATCGTACAGGCCGGCCGCCCGGATCTCCTCTTGCACGATGGCGTCGGCCCGGCGCAACAGGCCGAGGCGCTCCTCGGTCACCTCGCCCAGGATGCGAATGGCGAGGCCCGGCCCGGGGAACGGCTGGCGTCTCACCACCTCGGCCGGCAAGCCGAGCTCGAGCCCGAGCTGGCGCACCTCGTCCTTGAAGAGCTCGCGCAAGGGTTCGACCAGGGTGAGCTTCATCGCCTCGGGCAGTCCGCCCACGTTGTGGTGGCTCTTGATGGTGGCGGAAGGGCCCTTGAAGGAGACCGACTCGATGACGTCGGGGTAGAGCGTCCCCTGGGCCAGGAAGGCGGCCCTTTCCCCCCCCGCGAAGAGGCGATCCACCTCCTCCTCGAAGACGGCGATGAACTCCCGGCCGATGATCTTGCGCTTCTGCTCGGGGTCGGTGACCCCGGCGAGCCTGGAGAGAAAGCGGCTCCGCGCGTCGACCGTCCTGAGCGGCAAGTGGAACATCCGCCCGAAGACCTCCTCCACTTGCTCCCGCTCCCTCGCCCGCAAGACCCCATTGTCGACGAAGATGCAGCGGAGCCGGCCTCCGATGGCCCGGTGCACGAGCAGGGCGGCCACCGCCGAGTCCACCCCGCCGGAGAGGGCACAGATGACCTGCCCGCCCTTCACGAGCGCCCTGACTTTCTCCACCGCCACCTCGGCGTAGGCGCGCATCGACCAGGAACCGGAGCAGCCGCACACGTCGTAGGCGAAGTTGCGCAGGACTTCCTTGCCGCGCGGAGTGTGGACCACCTCGGGGTGGAACTGGACGGCGAAGAAGCGCCGGCGCCGGTCCTCGATGGCCGCGAAGGGCGCGCTCGCCGTGGTGGCGACCGGCTCGAAGCCCTCGGGGATCTCCTCGGCCCGGTCACCGTGGCTCATCCACACGTCGAGCTTCTTCGGCAGCCCCCGGAAGAGCGGCGAGGACGACCTGAGATCGACGCAGGCCGGGCCGTATTCGCGGTGCGCCGACCGGTCGACCCGGCCGCCGAGCAGGTGCGCCATGAGCTGCAACCCGTAGCAGATGCCGAGCAGGGGCACCCCGAGGTCGAAGAGGGCGGGATCGGGGCGGGGGCTGCCCTCGGCCAGCACCGAGGCCGGACCTCCGGAGAGCACGATCCCCTTCGGCCCGAAGGCCCGGATCTGGTCGGCCGTCATCGTGCAGGGCTGGATCTCGCAGTAGACGCCCAGCTCGCGCAGCCGCCGGGCTATGAGCTGGGTGTACTGCGATCCGAAATCCAGGATGAGTATCTTCTCGGAGTGAATGTCCAAAGGCAAAGCTCCCGGCAGTTGCGCGTTGGCTTTCGGCTAGTCGACCCGGTAGTTCGGGGCTTCCTGCACGATGATGACGTCGTGGACGTGGCTCTCGCGCAGCCCGGCACTGGAGATCCGGATGAAGCGGGGCTTGGCGCGGAGCTCGGCCATGCTCTTGCATCCGACGTAGCCCATGCCGCTGCGGAGCCCGCCCATGAGCTGGAAGAGGACCATGTGCACGGAGCCCTTGTAGGGCACCCGGCCCTCGATGCCCTCCGGCACGAGCTTGTCCGGTTCCATGACTTCGCCCTGGAAGTAGCGGTCCTTCGAACCCTGCTTCATCGCGGCGAGGGAGCCCATGCCCCGGTAACTCTTGTAGCTGCGCCCCTGGTACAGGATGACTTCCCCGGGCGCCTCCTCGGTCCCGGCGAGGAGCGAGCCCACCATCACGCTCGCCGCTCCGGCGGCGAGGGCCTTCACGAGGTCACCCGAGTACTTCACGCCGCCATCCGAGATGACCGGGACGCCGTGCTTGTCGGCCGCGCGGGCACACTCGTCGACCGCGGTGATCTGGGGTACACCCACGCCGGCCACCACCCGGGTCGTGCAGATGGAGCCCGGGCCGATGCCCACCTTCACCGCGTCGACTCCGGCTCGGCAGAGCGCGTCGGCGGCCTCGAAGGTGGCGACGTTGCCCGCCACGAGCTCGATGCCCTTGAAGTTCGATTTGGTCGCCCGCACCGCCTCGATCACTCCCTTCGAGTGACCGTGGGCGGTGTCGAGAGCGATGAGGTCTGCCCCCGCCTTGAGGAGGGCGGAGATGCGCGCCTCGCGATCGGGCCCCACCCCGACCGCAGCGCCGCACAACAGGCGCCCCAGGCGGTCCTTGGCGGCGGCCGGGTGCTGCGAGATCTTCTCGATGTCCTTGATGGTGACGAGGCCGCGCAGCTCGAAATTCTCGTTCACCAGCAGGAGCTTCTCGATGCGATGCCGGTGCAGGAGGTCCTTCGCCTCCTCGATGGTCACCCCCTCGCGCGCGGTGACGAGGTCCTTCGTCATCACGTCCTCGACCCGCTGCTCGAGGTTCTTCTCGAAGCGGAGGTCGCGGTTGGTGAGAATGCCGACGAGCCTGCCCTTCCGGGTCACCGGCACCCCACTGATGCCGTGCTCGCGCAGGAGGGCAACCGCCTGGGCGAGCCGCGCCTCGGGCTCGATGGTGACCGGATCGGCCACCACCGCCGACTCGTAGCGTTTCACCTTGGCCAGCTCGGCTGCCTGCTCCTCGAGCGAGAGGTTCTTGTGGATGACGCCGAGGCCCCCGGCACAGGCCATGGCGATAGCCATGCGCGCCTCGGTGACCGTATCCATGGCCGCCGAGACGAGGGGGATGTTGAGCTCGATGTTGCGGGTGAGGCGGGTGGCCGTCTCGACCATCTTCGGCAGGACGTCACTCTCTCCTGGGACGAGGAGGACGTCGTCGAAGGTCAGGGCTTCACGCAAGTCGTCGCGGTTGAGCATGCGGACGTATAGCGACCGCGGCGAAAGAGGTCAAGGACGCATAAGCCTGCGGCGCGGCTCGGGATCGTGCGCTCTCCTACCCTCTCACCCAGCCTTGCCCTCGCGCGTAAGAAGGGCGGCGGGGTGCACGCGACCCGGAGGTGCTCTCGGCGTCCTCGCTTGCCCGGACGGGTGCTAGGCCGGGATAATGCTCGATCGTGGAGGAGGAACGGCGAGGCTCACGGCGGGTGCCGGTCGGGCTCAGGGTCCGGCTCGGGTGCGCCACGCCCGACGAGTTCGCCGAGAAGTTCGCGGTGAACCTCGCGCGCGGCGGGTTCTTCGTGCGCACGCACGAGCTCCAGCCCGTCGGGACCTGCGTCCACTTCGAGCTCCTCTTGTCCGGTGGTGAGCGCATCGTCGCAGGTAAAGCCGTGGTGGCATGGAACCGGGCCGCACAGCCGGACCGCCAGATCGCTTCCGGGATGGGGCTGCGCTTCACGGAGCTCGATGCGCCGAGCCGCGCTCTCGTGGAGCGCCTGACGGCGCTGAAGGAGCGGCGCGGCCTCGCGCCCGGGCTCCTCGAGGCGGCGCCGTCCGCCGAGAGGACCGGGGGGAAGGCGGGCGCACCCGCGCCCCCCAGGCTCGCGCGATCCGAGATCCCGCCCAACGAGGAGCCGCTCCCAGCCGCCGAAAAGGCCCCGCCCGCTCCCGCGCAGGCCGACCTGTCCTTGCCCCACTCGGTGCAGAAGCTTTCGAGCGGTCCCCTGGCGCTCGATCTCGGCCTCGTCCGCGAGCCGCTCACGGGCTCCCGCCCCTCGCGCGCCATCATCGGCATCGACCTCGGCACCACCAACTCGTGTGCGGCCGTGGTGAAGGACGGCAAGCCCTACGTCATCCCTTCCCGCGAGGGCCACAACACCGTGCCGTCGATCGTGGCTCTCAACGCCGCCCGTCGTCGCCTGGTGGTGGGGCATCTAGCCAGGGCCCAGCTCCTCTCCAACCCCAAGGACACGGTGTACGGGGCGAAGCGGTTGCTCGGGCGTCCCTTCGCCTCGAAGCAGGTCCAGCAGATCCGGGCCGCCTTCGCCTACGAGGTGGTGGAGGGCGAGGACGGTCTCGCCGCGGTCGAGCTGGGTGAGCAGCGTCTCACCCTGGAGGAGGTCTCCGCCCTCATCCTGAAGGAGGTGAAGGAGGTCGCGCAGAACCACCTCGGTGAGGAGGTGAACCGCGCGGTCATCACCGTCCCGGCCTACTACAACGAGCGCCAGCGCGAGGCGGTGCGCCGCGCCGGCGCGCTCGCCGGCCTCACGGTGGAGCGCATCGTGAACGAGCCCACCGCCGCCGCGCTCGCTTACGCCTACGGGCGGCGGCTCCGCCAGCGCATCCTCGTCTACGACCTCGGCGGCGGCACCTTCGACGCCTCCATCCTCGAGCTCGAGGACAACGTCTACGAGGTCGTCTCGACCGGCGGCGACACTTTCCTCGGCGGCGTCGACTTCGACAACCGCATCGTGGCGAGGCTCCTCGAGCTCTACGAACGTCAGGTGGGACAGCCTTTCGACGGCGACCGGGTGGCCCTTTCCCGCCTGGTCGATGCGGCCGAGCGCACCAAGTGCGCCCTCTCCGAACGGCAGGAATTCCGGATCCAGCTGCCCTTCCTTGCCATGAAGGACGGAAAGCCCCTTACCCTGGACGCCACCCTCACCCGCCAGGAAGTGGTGCGGCTCGTGAAACCGCTCGTCGACCGCACCATCGAGGTGTGCCGGGAGGTCCTGGCGGCCAAGGGACTCGACCCGAGTGCCCTCGACGAGGTGATCCTGGTGGGCGGCCAGTCCCGCATGCCGCTCGTGCACGAGCAGGTGCGCGCCTTCTTCGGCAAGTCGCCCTCGCGCGCCGTCCATCCGGACGAGGCGGTGGCGCTCGGCGCCGCGCTCCTCGCTCACTCGCTCGGCAGCGCCGAGGGGCTCGTGCTCATCGACGTGCTGCCCATCGCCATCGGGGTGGCCCTGCCCGACGGACGGGTGCGGCCCGTCTTCGAGAAGAACACCCCCCTCCCCTCCCGCAAGCAGTACACGCTCGCCACCACCCAGGACGGCCAGACCGAGTTCGAGCTCGCGGTGGTGCAGGGCGAGTCGGCCATGGCGGCGGACTGCGAGTACCTGGGCACGGTCCGCCTCGACGGGCTGCCTTCCGGGCCGCGCGGCATGGTCAGGATCGCGGTGGGCTTCGACCTCGGCCCCGAGTGCCTGCTCACCGTCACCGCCCGCGAGATGAGGACCCACCGCGTGGTGAGCGCCAGCTTCGCACCACGCCCGCGACCGGCCCACGCCATCCGCGAGGGGGCTCGCCCGGAGGGAAGCGCGCTCGTGACCACCATCCGGCCGCTGCCGGCGGCCGCCCGCCAAAAGCGCCCCGCCTCGCGGCCGTCCGGTATGCTCGGCTTCTTCCGCCAGTTCTTCGGCCGCGACGAGGTCCGCTAGCGGTCGGGCGGTTCAGCCGCTCCGGCGGACCTCATCCTCTCGCGGGCGGCCGCTCGCCGCCTCTGCACCCAGCGGAAGGCGAGCGCCCACACCACGACCGCCACCGCGAGGAGGATGTAGTGGCCGAAGCGCGCCGCCTCGAGGGCGGCCCGCTCGATGTCGTCGCCGAACCAGAATCCCAGGCAGACCCAGAGCGGCGCCGAGACGGTGGCGGCCAGGCCGTCGAAGAGCAAGAACTCCCAGTAGGGCAGCCTCGAGTGGCCCACCGTGAAATAAGTCGGAGCGCGCAGCCCGGGCAGGTAGCGGGCGATCACCACCACGAAGTTGCCCCGCCGCCTGAGCTGGCGCTCGACCTCCTGCAGCTTCTCGGGCGGGACCAGGCGACGCAAGAGCCTGAACTCGGCGATGCGCACCCCCAGGCGGCGGCCCATGAGGTAGATGATGGAATCCCCGGCCAGGATGCCCACCAGCCCGACCAGGATCATCGCGTGCAGACCCGGATCGCGCACCATGGCATAGAGAGAGGGCGTGTCGAACGGCGAGGCCAGCCAGGCGAGCACGCCCCCGGTGACGAGGATGACGTCCTCGGGTACGGGCAGGCCGAAGCCGCACAGCACGAGCACGCCGAACACGAAGGCGCACCCGGCCTCGAGCGAGCGCTCTCCCAGGAGGTCGACGAAGCGCTCCAGCATCTCGCCCCTCGCGGCGGCCCTAATGGCCGCGGCGTCTCCCCGCTCTGCTCTCCGGATTCACCTGTGCCGGGGTCACGCCCGCCTAACCCTTGGGGAGCGCCAGGCCACGCAGGGCCTGCCGGCTGTCGCCTACATGCCGGGCGAGCTCGCCCGCGATGACGGCCGCGAGCTTGAGGCAAGTCACCGGCTTTTTCTGGGCCAGCTTGAAGAAGTCGCGGCGGGCGAGCTCCACCACTTCGCATTCGGTGGCGGCCACCGCGGACACGAGACGCACCGTCCGGGTGAGGAGCCCGAGGTCGCCGAGATGGCCGCCTGCTCCAATGGTGCCGATCTCGCGAGCCGTCCCCCCGCCGGTGTGCTGCACGATCCTCACCGTGCCCGTCCCCACCACGAAGAGGGAATCGCCCTCCGCGTCCTCCATGAAGATCTGGGCTCCGGGGGGGAGCCGCCGGGCCCGGGCGATCTCGGCGAAGGCGGAGAGACCGTTCGTCCCGAACCCCTTGAACAGCGACGCCTGCTCGAGCACCTCGAGGGCGGTCATCGACCGGTACCGCCTTCCCGGCGGTACTCTTGAGCGTACGCGACGTAGTGCCGGGCCGACTCGAGCAGGTGAGCGATCTCCTCCGGGAGGAGCTCGCGCCTGACCCGGGCCGGCGCGCCCAGGGCGAGGGACCTCGGCGGCACGACCATGCGCGGCGGCACGAGCGCACCCGCTCCGACCATGGCGTCCTCCCCGACCACCGCCCCGTCCAGGACCGTGGCGCCGATACCGATGAGGCAGCGGTCCTTGACGGTGCAGCCGTGGAGGGTGACGCGGTGGCCGAGGGTGACGTCCTCGCCCACCCAGGTCGGGTGGGTCTGGCTCGTCACGTGGATCACGGTCTGGTCCTGGATGTTGGTGCGGGCTCCGATGTGCACCCGGTTGACGTCGCCCCGCACCACGGCGCCGAACCAGAGCGAGGCTTCCGCCCCGATGTCGACGTCACCGATCACCACCGCATCGTCGACCAGGAAGGCCGTCTCGTGGACCCTCGGCTCGTTTCCTCGAAACGCTCGGATGATCGCCATGTCCTAGCCCACGGGCCGCGCCCGGCGGATGCTAGATCGCGCGAAAAGAAGCCGCAAGGCGAGGAGGAACGCTCCCGCACCCAGGGCACCACCCACGGTGTCCGCCGCGAGGTCGTGGAGGTCGCAGTCGCGCTGCGGGACGAACGCCTGGTGGATCTCGTCGGTCGAGCCGTACAGGCTCGAAAGCAGGGCGGCGACGAAAAAGGCGTACCCTCCGGTCATCCCGCTCGCGCGGAGGGCGAACGCGAGGAGCGCTCCGAGCGTCCCGTACTCGCAGGTGTGAAGCAGCTTGTCCCAGACCCACGCCGTCAGCTCGGGGAGAGGGTTCGACTCGGACGACAGATAGAAGATGAACCCCATGTAGAGGACCACCACCCCCCAGGCGACGAGCGCCCAGGGGAGCGAGGCGCGAAACCGTCTCGGATTCTTCTCCGACCCGCGCCTCACCCGGCGCTCCCGGCCCGTTCCGGTCCGACCGCCACCGCACCGGAGAGGGAGTTGGCGTGCGCGCGGGTGACGCGCACGGGCAGGCACGCTCCCGACGGAGCGCGCTCGGCGCTGGCGTCGAGGTGCACCACCCGGTTCTCGGGAGTGCGCCCGAAGCGCCGGCCCGCCTCGCCGTCGAGCTCGCCCTCGACGAGCACCGTCACCACCCGGCCGACTTCCCCGGCCAGGGTCTCGGAGGAGATGCGCCGCTGGACCGCCTGCAGGCGCAGGAGCCGAGCGAGGCTCACCTCGCGCGGGACCTCGGCCCACTCCGGCGCCGAGCCGAGCCGCCGGGCTGCCCCGGTGTGCGGCCTCGGGCTGTAGACAAAGGAGAAGGAATTGTCGAAGCGGACCCGCTCGAGGAGAGCGAGCGAGCTCGCGAAGTCCTCCTCGGTCTCACCGGGGAAGCCCACGATGAAGTCGGTCGTGACTGCGATTCCGGGCCGTGCCCGACGCAGCTTGTCGAGGCGCTCCAGGTAGGCCGCGACCGTGTAGTCCCTGCGCATGCGGGCGAGGACCGGGTCGGAACCCGACTGGACCGGCAGGTGGAAGTGCGGCATGACCCGCTCCTCCTCGCGGAAGGCCGTGACCAGGGCGTCGGAGAGGTCGTGCGGGTGGCTGGTGGTGAAGCGCACCCGGGCTAGGCCCGGCACGGCCGCTACGCGCCTCAGCAGGGTGGCGAAGTCACAGCCGCCCGCGTACGAGTTCACGTTCTGGCCGATGAGGGTGACCTCGCGGACGCCCACCTCGGCCAGCGCGGCGCACTCGAGCACCACGTCGGCGAACGGGCGGGAGACCTCCCGCCCCCTCGTGTAGGGGACGACGCAGAAGGAGCACACCTTGTCACAGCCCTTCATGGCGGTGACGAAGGCGGTGACGCGGCCGCGGGCCGAGGCCGCGTCGGCGCGCGGGAACACATACTCCTCCGAACCCACGAACCCGGTCTCGGCGAAGCGCTCGCGCTCGGCCCGGGCGAGCAGTTCGGGCAGGCGGCCCACGTGATCAGGGCCGAAGACGAGGTCGAGATAGGGGACCCGGGCGAGAAGCCGTTCCTTCTCTTGCTGGGCCACGCAGCCGCTGACGACGAGTAGCGCCCCGCGCCGCGCCCTGGACTCCCGGTACCGGCCGAGTGCCGAGAGCAGCTTCTGCTCGGCTTTCTCGCGGATGGCGCAGGTGTTCACGAGGATGACGTCCGCCTCCTCCGGATCCCGGGTGGCCTCAAAACCGTGGCGGACGAGGAGTTCGAGCATCCGGTCGCTGTCCACCTCGTTCATCTGGCAGCCGAAGGTGTGGATGAAGACCCTCCGCCGGCCGGGGGGAGAGGCCTCGAGTACGGCCGGGGAAGAGCCGCGGGGCCGGGGGCCAAGTGAGACGAGATCGTTCATGAGCGACGAAGAACCTAGGTGGAGCAGCCCTCCTCCGTCAATCTCGAGACCGCGGGAACCGAGCCCGAGCTGGCGATAGCGATCGCAGCCGGCATTTAACGACTATAGTTCGAGGCACCGTGAGCACCCCCCTCGTCGAACTCCGCGGCGTCGACGTCCGCCTCGGCAGTCGAGACGTCCTATCCGGGATCACCTTCGCCATCCACCCGGGGGAGTCCTGGGCGCTGCTCGGTGCCAACGGGTCCGGGAAGTCCTCGCTCTTGCGGGTACTGCGGGGGGAGATCTGGCCCCGTCACGAGAGCGGTGGACGCCGCCTCTTCGGGCTGGGGAGGGAGCCCGAGGAGAGCCCCATCGGCGTGCGTCAGCAGATCGGGCTCGTCTCCCCCGAGCTGCAACAGGAGTACCAGCGCCGAGACTGGTCCCTCCGCGTCGAGGCGGTGGTGCGCAGCGGATTCACCGACAGCGTGTGGCCCCCCGAGGAGGCAAGCCCGCGCGAAGGGGAGCGCATTCGCGAGGTGCTCGGGGATCTCGGCGTCGCCCAGCTCGCTTCCCGATCGATCCTGTCCCTGTCAAGCGGGGAGGCACGCCGGGTGCTGCTGGCCCGGGCCCTGGTGAGTCGCCCACGGCTCCTCTTCCTCGACGAGCCGTGTCACGGCCTCGACCTCCCTTCGCGCCGCGCGTTTCTCGGCCTCATCTCGCAGGTGGCACGAGGCGGCACCCCCATCGTGCTCGCCACCCACCGCTACGACGAACTCGTTCCCGAGATCACCCGGGTGGCCGTGCTCCATGCCGGGCGGCTCCTCGCCGCGGGAGGGCGCGAGGAGGTGCTCCACCGACAGCGCCCAGCCAACCGGGCCAGGCGGCCCTCTCCCGCCCCAGGGCCGAGGAGCCCGCCCGTGCGCGCGCCTCGGACGCTCATAGCCATCGAGGACGCCGACGTGCGGGTGGAGGCACACCCGGTCCTTCGCGACCTCTCCTGGACGGTCCGCTCGGGCGAGAGCTGGGTCGTCTTCGGGCCGAACGGGTCCGGGAAGTCGACGCTCTTGCGCCTCGTGGTGGGGGACGAGCAGGCCATGCCCGGGGGGCGCGTCTCGAGGCTCGAGCTGGGGGAGCGCGCCAACGTGTGGGAGGTGAAGGCCCGGGTGGGGATCGTCTCGCCCGAGCTGCAGGCGCGCCACCGCGCCGACCTGCTCGCCGAGGAGGTGGTCGCCGCGGGCTTCACGGCCAGCATCGGTATCGATCGGCCACCCACCCCTGCGGAAGAGGCCGCGGTCGCCCGTGCGATGGCGCGTCTCGGGGTGGGGCATCTCGCCGGCCGGCGCATCCACGCCCTCTCCTACGGGGAGGTGCGCAAGCTCATCCTCGCTCGCGCGCTCGTGAACGATCCCGACCTCCTCGTCCTCGACGAGCCGTGCGACGGGCTCGACCCGGAGAGCCGTGCGGCGCTGCTCGACCAGGTCGAGACCCTGTGCCGGGAAAGGGCGCCGGTCATTCTCGTCACCCATCACCTCGAGGACGTGGTTCCGGCCATCGAGAACGTGCTCCAGCTCGAGCGCGGCGAGGTGGTCTACCGCGGCCCACGGAGCCTCTGGCATCCCCACTCCTGCTCATGACCCTCCTCATCAAGGTCGTCTACCTCGCCTTCTTCGCCGCCCAGCTCACCGTGGAGTCGGCGCTCACCCTCCTCAACCTGAGGCACACCGCGCGCGCCGGCGACAGGGTCCCTTCCCCTCTGGCCTCGGAGGTCGGGCCCGAGATGGTCCAGAAGAGCCGGGCCTACACCCTGGCGCGCGGACGGTTCGAACTCGTGCATGGCTGTTACGACGCCATACTCACCCTCGTCTTGCTCTTCTCGGGTTTGCTCCCGGCGCTCGATTCCGCGCTCGAGCGCCACGGGCTTGCCGGAGCTCACCGCGCCGTGCTCTTCCTCGTCCTCCTCGCCGCCACCGTGGGACTCGTCTCGCTCCCCTTCTCGCTCTACGGCACCTTCGTCCTCGAGGAGCGCTTCGGCTTCAATCGGACCTCCTTCGGCCTGTGGCTCAAAGATCGCCTGAAGGGGCTCGTGCTCTCCCTCGCCCTCGGGGTGCCGCTCGCCTACGCGGGTTACGGCTTTTTCACCCTCGCTGGCCGCGCCTGGTGGCTCTGGCTCTTCGCGGTCCTCACCGCGGTCCAGCTCGCTCTCGTCTGGCTCTACCCCACCCTCATCGCCCCGCTCTTCAACCGGTTCTCCCCCCTTCCGGAGGGCGAGCTGAGGTCGCGCCTCGAGGCTCTCGCCCGCGAGGCGGGTTTTCGCACACGGGGCCTCTTCGTCATGGACGCGAGCCGCCGTTCCGGCCACTCCAACGCCTACTTCGCCGGCTTCTTTCGTCCGCGCATCGTCCTCTTCGACACCCTGGTCGCGCACATGAACGTGGAGGAGGCCACCGCGGTCCTGGCGCACGAGATCGGCCACTATCAGGCCCGCCACGTCCACAAGCGCCTCCTCGTCGGCCTCGCCTTGCAGTTCGTGAGCCTGTTCGTCTTGGCCCGGCTCGCCGCCTGGCCCCCGCTCTTCTTCGCCTTCGGCTTCAAAGGACCGAGCTTTCAGGCGGCAGTGGCCCTCGCCTCCCTGTGCGGGGGCGCCTTCACCTTCTTCCTCGCTCCCCTCGAGAGCCGCGTGTCGCGCCGGCACGAGTACGAGGCCGACCGCTACGCTGTCCGGCTTTCCCAGGCCCCCGCGCTCAAGACTGCGCTCGTGAAGCTCAATGGAGAGAACCTCGCGAACCTGAATCCCCATCCCTGGTACAGCGCCTGGCACTACTCGCACCCGACCCTCGAGGAACGGCTCCTCGCGGTAGACCGGGTGGCCGGGCCGCTCTCCGAAGGGGACTAGCCCGACTTCCGCAGTTGGGGGTACCGGGGCGGGGTCATGAAGGCCGAGCGCCTCCTGAGGCACCTGCGTCCCCAACGGGCAGACCGGACGAGACGCAGGTACAGGAGCCGCTTCCCACTCTGGCCGCGGATCGTGTGCCGAAGATAGCACCCCGTCTGTTCCCTGACGCTGTGCTTCCTGCTGGCAGCACGAGCTCTTCGACTGCCGCCCGAAGGCGCCGATGGGACGGTCCCGAACTCGAGTGCCGGAACCTGCCTGCGGGCACAGCGCACCTACCAACTCCTTCCGGCATGAAGGGATAGCCAAGCTTCCGACCGCTTCCGGTCACACTACTTGGCCATCTCGGTCTTCGCTACGAGTCTTCCCGCGGTCACCTCGTCGGTCACGAGCACGTCGATCTTCTTGCCAGTCAGTGCCGCCTTGACAGCTTCGAACTTCGCCGCTCCGCCACCGAGGCCGATCACGCGGAGCCGTGACCTTGCGCGGTTCTGCGGCTCAAACACTTCCTTTCCGACACCAACAACGCGCGCATCAATTGAATCACTGATGAACGTTCCGTCACGGGAGAGAAACCCGCATGCTAGATCTCCGACGGCCCCTTTCTTCCTGAGGCGGGACACGTCATTCTCGGACAAGTACCCCATACGCAACAAGGGACTCCTCGAGCCGAATTCTCCAATTGAAATAACACTCAGCTTGCAGCTGCGGGCGAGCTCGATTACCTCGCTGATCTTGGGCTCTGCCAGAAACGCGGAGGCTCCTTCTGCATTCCGGGTGATGGCGGGCGCCCATATATGGTAAAATGTCGTCCCGATCTTCCTCGCAATGGTCTCAGCAGGAACTGAAGAATGCCCAGAAGTCGATGTGGATAAGGTGCCGAGGAGAGAGACAACGGTTGTGACGCATGACGTCCGCGCCGGCACGAACTCTTCTGCGAGCTGGCTTATCGTCGACCCCCACCCGATACCCAGCACATCCCAGCCGCCGCCCTGGACCGTGTATGACAGATAGGCCGCGCCCGCCTTTGCAATCGCCGCGATAGCCGCGGCATCGGACTTCGTCGCCACGGGCACCACCACCGCGTCGGTTAGCTGATAAGTACCAATCAACTGGGCTTCAACGCCTAGCAAGTTGTACCGGGGGTGACGGATGTGAACCTGGACGATGGTCGAGTTGTTGGCCTTTTCCAAGATTCGTTGAACCTTGGTACGGGACAAGCCAAGCGCGCGGCCAATATCTTCCTGCCGCATTCTCTCCTTGTAATACAGCCATGCGACCTTGCAGAGCAGGTAATCCTGGGCCTCATCCCGCTTGGTGTTCACTTCCGCACCCGTCCCTAACGCGTTGCACCGCCCTCATGAACGACTTTACTCGCTGCTCTTCGACCTCATTCTGCCACACTCCACCACGCTTGAAATAGCTGGCAACGATTGCTCCATCCACGAGTCCAAGAAGTTCGCCTACGTTCTCGGCCGTCAGGCCGCTGCCAATCAAGAGCGGCAACTCCTGTCCCGCCCGTATACCGGCAATTTCCTCTGGACTCGGGGCATCGCCGGTCCGAAGACCGGTCGCAATCAGGGTGTCCGCACAGAAGAAACCGGCATCTTTCGAGAGCTCACCGATCGGTCGATCAGCAACGACGCTGTGGCTGCCGTGCTTTACGTGTACGTCAGCAAATATCTTGACGTCCTCGAATCCGAGACGCGACCGGTGCCTCAGGATGCTCCCGGCCTCTCCCTCGACGAATCCTTCGTTCGCAACATAGGCATTTACCCACTCGTTGACCCTGATGAATCGTGCTCCCGCGATTCCAGCGATTGACATCGCGACATGACCCGCGTTGGCAAGGCAGTTGATACCAATCGGCACGTGCCATCTGGACGCAATCTGACCGACCTCATAAGCAACTGCCGACATCGCCGCGATGGTTTCGCTTCCGAGATCCTTCTCCTTTACAAACGGGATGTCACCATGGTTCTCCACGATGATTCCGTTGACGCCACAATCCAGGCATATCTGCAACTCACGCTTGCTCGTATCCAGGATGCCCTTAATTCCGGTTCGATCGTAGTACGCCGAGCCCGGCAATGGCGGGAGATGCAACGTCGCGATGATTGGCTTCGAGACGCCAAAGATGTCTGCCAGTACGCTGGACTTGTCCCAATAGATTGACCGGTTATCCATGTCACTCACCGAACAACCTTCGCAGGTAGCCTGCTATCCGGGGCACGAACGCAGTCGCCGAGGCCTTGCTGTCCATTTCGATAGACAGGTATCCGCGGTAGGTGGAGGCTCGCAACAGGTCCCGCATCTTGCCGTAGTCCAATACCCTGTCGCCGGTTTCGTCCGCGAAATCATAGAACTTAGCATGAAATAGTAAGGCGTCATCCACGGTTCTACGGACGAAGTCGTAACTCGTTCTTCTATCCAAGAAGCTCCCATTGTCGAGAATCAGGCCCACCTTTCCCCCAAGCACTCTGACCATCTCGTCCACGTCCTCGGCTGACTGGATGAAGCCTGGCTCCTGGTTCTCGATGCCTATCCTTACACCCTGAAGAATGCGTTCATTCTGCTCGAGCGAATTGCGAATCGTGTCAAAGATTAGGCTGCGACGGCCCGACGAGCGAAGATCCTCACCGCCAATCGAAAACCTCAGGATTGGAGCACCGACCCGGTGAGCCGCCTGTAGCCAGATTCTTAAGTCTTCCTCGACGCGAGCGATGTGATCGTCGCTGAAGTCCCCGAATGAAAGCTTCGAGGCGAGCGAGTACACTTGAAGGCCACGGGACCTCGCCTCGGCCGAAACGTCCTTCAAGTACTTCTCGTCGAGCGACTCTACATGCTTGTTCCAGATCTCGACCCCATCCAACCGGGCAACTTCTGCGCAGTGCTTCAGCCACGAAGACAGATCGTACGTTCCATCTGCGAACTCATCCCTGTAAGACCAGGAAATACAGCCAATTCTCATCTCGTCCTCCGCGATCACTCTTCTGTCACTCATGCGACTGACGCTCATCGTATTGGGCGGAACATCTGGCAATTTCATCCCAGCTACAAGGCCAGGTCTGGGCACCGTAGACTGTTGTGGTCATTCCACCGGCGACATTCCCAGCTACAAGGGCGCTCTGAAGGTTCTTTCCAACGGCCAGCGCCGCGACAAACGCACCGGTGAAAGCATCGCCGGCGCCAATCGAATCCACCACTTGGACTCGAAGGCCGGGCACTCGTAAAATGAACTCCTCGCCTACAGCGACCGCCCCGTCCTTGCCTAACGTGACCACGACGGTCTTTCCCCCTAACACCCGTTTGAGCGCTGTCGGCGCTTCACGGACCGCAAGGAAATCGACATTGAACAACTCAAGACCCTCCCGTCGGTTGCAAATCAAGACATCGCAATAATCGAGCAGCCGGGGGATCCCGGGGTGATAGGGAGAGGCACACAGGACGGTGTGCATCCTTTCTGATTTGGCCAGTCTCAGCATCGCTTCCACGACGTCACAGTTCGTCTCCATTTGCGCGACAAACCAATCGGCGTCCGTCACTTTGGAGAAGTAGGGTCTGAAGTCATCCGGCTGCAGCTCGTCGTTCGCTCCGCGCACCACCACGCTGAAGTAGTCGTTCTGCTCAACCAAGTACATGTAGGTCTGTCCGGTCTCCCGTTCCCTGTGCGTTCTGAGATAATCCGTTCTCACCTTTCTTCTGTTCAGTTCGTCTGCGATCTTTAGCCCCTCAGCATCAGGGCCAACTTGTCCTAGCAGATAGACTTCGGGCAACAAAGAACTCAATACGACCGCCTGATTCGCGGCCATGCCTCCAACAAAACGCCCCCTTATGACGCCAGGGACTCTTTCTCCCACCCTTGGAACCCTGTCCACGCTGAAGATGGTGTCCAGAGCGACACTGCCGAGCACGAACACTTTCATCGGGCCCTAAGTGCCTCGAGCATCGAGTCGCACATCTTCATGGTACGAACGTTGTCGGTGGCGCTATTCGAGACCTCGGTGTTTTCCTCGACAGCACTGAGAAAGGCCTGCACCTCTCCCACATAGCCGTTGAGATAGAGTTCCTTCCATCCGCCCGAGGACGACGTACCGACCGAGGTGTATACTTCGTCGCACTCGTCGATTTCCTGCCAGCGTGTGACGCCCGGTCTACTTTGTGCATCGCGGTGCATGATGAATTTACTGATATTATCCACCTGCGCCAATCCACCCTCGAACGTGATCGTGATTTCCTCATAATGACGCTTCCACGCGGGCAGTCCGGCCAGGAACAAGCTACCAACCACACCACTGTCGAATCGCAGAGCATACGTCTGGTCGACCTTCACCCCCTCTGAATTGCACAGACCCAGAATGTCAATGGGTTCACCGAAATAGTGGCGTAGAAGGTCAACATAGTGAATGGCCCCGAACTTGAGATACTTCTCGTCCACCCAGCCTTCTCTGCCGGACGTTATCGCAAACATCGCACGAAAGGACCATGCCTTGCCGAGTTCCCTCGAGTTCGAAGTCAATTCCTTCAGTCTCTTGTAAGCAGGAGCATACCGCTTCATGAACCCGACGGCGACCTTACGCTTCGCTTTTCCGGCCTCCTCCGCGATGCGCGTCGCCTGCGGCTCCGTGAGCCCGAGAGGCTTGTCGACGAATACATGCTTTCCTGCGGCAAGGCAATCCGAGACGATCCGCGCGTGGTCCTCGCCCCGGGTCGCGACGAAGACCACCTCGGTCGGGGCCTCAAGCATCTTACGGTAGTCACCGAAGTGCTTCTGGGCGTGCAGCTGATGCGCTGCCGCCTCGGCTGTCTCGGGGTGCTCGGTCGCCACGGCGGTAATGGTTCGACCAAGCCGGAATAGACTAGGCGCAATGTTGGCCTTCATGTGCACGCCAGCGCCGATTATGCCTATCCTCGTGTCATCCATGATCGTCCCCTATTGCTGATTTCGTTGACGAATGCTATCAATTGTCACCGCGACAATTATCACGACACCAATCAGGACTTGCTGGTAATACGACACGATATCGAGAATCGTGAGGCCATTCTTCAGTGTGCCAATCAGTAAAGCCCCGAGCATCGTCCCACCAATCCCCCCCACACCTCCCATCAAGCTCGTCCCGCCAATCGCCGCGACCGCGATTGAGTCGAGTTCCAACCCGATCCCCACCGTGGGTTCACTTGAGCCGAGAAGTCCAACCAATACAATTCCCACGACAGACGAGCAGAGTCCCGAAATGATGTATGCGATGAGCTTGTACCTAGTGACCGGTACGCCGGAGAGCCTCGTCGCCTCTTCGTTGCCACCGATGGAAAAGACGTACCGTCCGAAGAACGTGAAATTCAGCGCCAGGCTTGCCACGACGGCGACCGCTATGGCGATGCAGACCTGAACGGGCAGACCGAGGAATGTTCCGTTCCCGATTGCAATAATGGTTGAATCGGTGACGAAGACAGGTCGCCCGGAGGTTGAGATCAGGGTCAGCCCTCTGGCTATCGTCATCATTCCCAGCGTCACGACCATGGGCTGCAGCCGAAAGCGTGTTAAGAGGAAGCCGTTGATTACTCCCGCGGCAACTCCCACCATCAGGCCCAGCATCAAGGCCAATAGAGACCAGAGGTGAAGGTTCATGACCAGGACGCCAACGACCATTCCCGTCAGGGCCGCTACGCTCCCGACGGAGAGGTCGATACCCCCCGTTATGATCACGAGGGTCATACCGACGCCGCTGATTGCCACGATGGTCGATTGCTGCAGGATGTTGACGAAGTTGTGGCTGTCGAAGAAGAAGGGGGAAAGGAAGCTCAACGCCACCCAGAGGCCGACCAATAGAACAAGGATGCCCGTGTTCCTAAGTGCCGCGAACTTGAAAAACACGCTTGAACGTTTCAATGTGTTTTTCCTCTTGTCTGTGGCGGTCAGTTCGTATAACCCCATTTCGGCCCTGCCCCTATTCACCCCTGTGGCAGTGTTCGAGCTTCGCCCCCGTACATCGCCTCGACGACCTGGTCTTTCGACAACGTGCGACCGCTCAGCTCCCGTGCGACGTTTCCTTCATAGAGGACCAGGACGCGATCACAGGTGTTCAGGATCTCCTCGATCTCGTACGAGACCACGATGATCGCCATTCCACCTGTCGCGAGCTGCCTAATCATCCGTTCGATTTCGCTCTTTGTACCAATATCGATTCCTCGCGTGGGCTCGCACAGTATCAGCAGGTCTCGCCGTTCGGTCAGCCATTTCGCGAATACCACCTTTTGTTGGTTGCCTCCACTCAAGGTGGATGCTCTTTGACCGAGCTTCGAGAGCTTGATCGAGAGCTGCCTCACTGCCGACTCGAGAAGGCGGGATTCAGCCGCGCGCCGCACCAGCATGAAATGACACAGCTTGCGGACAATCGGCAAAGTGATGTTGTTGCGGACCGAACTCGTGAGCACCAGGCCCTGGGCTTTTCTATCATGCGGCACGAAACCAATTCCTCGTTTGACTGAGGATACGGGAGTCGGGTAGGCTACTTCTTGCCCGTCGTGCCAAATGGTCCCGCTCGTATGCTTGATAGCCCCGAACAGCGCGCCAGCGACGTCTATGGCACCACAGCCCATGAGCCCGGTTATTCCCAACACCTCTCCGCTGCGCAGCGAGAAGCCGACCCCGTGGACGGAATCACCGACTTGAAGATTTTCCACCTTCAATACCACCCGCGTTGACAGGCTTTTCTCCGCCTCATCACGCCGCGCGGACAGCACCTCGCGCGCTGCAATGGCCGACACGATCTGATTTCTGTTGGTTTCTCGAATCGGCGAATCAACGATGACTGTTCCGTTCCTCATGACCGTGACTCTGTCGGCCACCTCGAAGATTTCGTCGAGCCGATGCGTGATGAAAACGATCGCGACGTTCTCCTTCTTCAAGCGTTGCATCACAAGAAAGAGCCTGCGAATCTCGCTTTCATTCAAAGCCGATGTCGGCTCGTCGAGGATGATGAGCTGAGCGTTCTTGCTGATCGCCTTTGCGATGGCGATGATTTGCTGATTGGAGAGACTCAAGCGATCGACCCTGAGCTTCAAGTCGACGTCCTTGACGCCCAAACGGGTCAGGACCTCGCTGGCCGCGCGGATCTCCTGTTTCTTGCGCACCAGGCCTGGCCAGGTCCGATATCTATTATCTCCCAGGAAGATATTCGCGTGACCACTTAGATTGGGAGCTAGGTCAAGTTCCTGGTACACCATGCAGATGCCCGCATCGATCGCATCGCGTGGAGAACGGAAGTTGACCTCCTGACCTCTCAGTCGAATCGCCCCGCGATCCATGTCAAGGGCGCCCGCGATGATCTTCATGAGAGTGGACTTGCCCGCTCCATTGTGACCGACTAGGCCGTGTATCTCTCCACTCCGGAGATCGAGGTCTACATGGTCTACCGCCAGGGTGCCGGGGAATGCTTTTCGAATACCTCTGAGTTCTAGGATCGGGGCGATATCGCTTCGGTCCATGTCCATCTTTCGTAAGCTGAAAGATTCACGGCAATTCTTTTCCGCGATACGAAATCCGCATGGTTCCACATCCCAACCGATCAAGTTTACTGATCCCGGTTCGACTATTTGGTCCCGATGGGCCCCCGGGCGAGCTGGGCTCCATGGCCCGAGTGCAGGCGGCTCCTTAACGCGGCTGGCGGTAGACGGCGCGTCTTTGCGTTTGCTTATCCATAAGCTCGGCTGTCCCAGGACGAGGGTATCGGTCGCATCACGACCTCCCGAAGGCTTCCCGGATGCATTGCGCCGCCCCCCAGCCGTACCCGTGCACGGTAAGTTTCTCGGCAGGCTGGCCCGCGCGCTAGGCCGCTCCTGCCGAGAAACCGTGTAATCCGCCGTCCGCGAGTCAGTTCGTGGGGTAACCGGGAATCGGGGTGTATATGTTCTTGTTCTCATCAAACGCGGCTTGCGTCGGTCGGGGCGACAGCTTCAGCACATCGTCGACGTTGTCTTTTGTCACGAGGAAGGGGTGCAGGCTGAGATTGGGCAATGTATCGGCCTTCTCGACCACGGCCTTGGTGGCGGCGAAGACGGAATAGTAAGCGATAAGCCATGGCAAACCGTCGACTGTAGCTGCTAAGCTGCCATCCTTTATGGCCTGGTATGCTTGATCGGTCCCATCGTCTCCCGTGACAAATACTTTGCCCTCTTTGCCTGCTTGTTTCACGGCGGCCGTCGCGCCCAAAGCCATGTCGTCGTTGTTGGCGATAATTGCACTCAGGCCAGGATTGGCATGCATCATATTTACAGCGATGTCATGAGCCTTTTCTCGCTGCCAATCCCCGGGCTGCGTAGACACGATTTTTAGGTCCGGATAGTCCTTGAATACGTCCTTTATGCCCTGGATACGATCGGTTGTCGCCGAGGTCCCGGCCATCCCTGCAACGATTCCAACTTCCCCTTTCCCATCCAATCGCTTGGCAATGTATTTACCGATCAACACCCCTTCATCGTAGAAGCTCAGACGGCACTTCGTGGTGACAGAGGCGTTCATCTTGGCGAGAACGGCGGGGTCTTGATCTTCACTGACCACGACCCAGCGGATATTCCTTTTGTTGGCTTCAGCAATTGCTGGAATCAAGTTCGTGTTCGTAATGGATGCGGCAACAATGGCCTTGTAGTTCTGGCTGACCATGGTTTTCGCCACATCCAACTGAGCCTTGAAGTCTCCTTCGGTCGGCACGTCGCGGACCGTCACGCTCACGCCGAGCTTCTTGCCGGCCGCTTCTGCACCGTCCTTATATTTTTGCCAAAACGGGTTGCCTAGTGTCTTTACGATGTATCCGATTCGTATCTTGGATGCCTCTTTCGCTCCGGCCGCAAATAGGGGCGCGGATATCGCGAGTCCCGCAATTAGAAGGATGGTCGCGAATTTTGCCACTCCGGTATGTACTCTCATTGTGCGCTCTCCCTTGGCGAACGAGCTATTCTGCGTCGAAGGCCCAGCCACGAAGTAAATGATACGCCGCGAGGATCCGATAATCAGTATTCACCAAGTCCTCCCTTAACCAGTCGCTTCGAGACACCATCCACGATTGCGATTAGCTGCGCGGCTTCCGCATAGATGATAGGCATATGCGCAGTGATCGCGCATATGTGCACTGATAACATGGATCGGGCTACCTGTCATGGACCCCTTTCCGGGCCGTGGAATGCGCTCACCTGCCCGCCGATGGGGCAGACGGCCGGGAACCGCGGCTGCCGCTGCGTGCGCCCCGGCAAGGCACAGTCCGCGCTCCCCGACCGGCTCGGCTCGCCCTCGCTGAGCGCCGAAACTTTCCCGCACTGTGGGCGGAGATGCAGTTCGGACTAGAGGACTTTAGGTGCCCGAAAGGACGAGATCTGCCCCCCCAAGTGGCGGGAGTCGGACTAGCGCGCGAGCAGCGCCACCGCCTCGACGTGGTGGGTCTGCGGGAACATGTCCACCGCCTGCACCGCCTGGAGGTGGTAACCGGCCGAGACGCAGGCGCGCAGGTCGCGCGCCAGGGTGGCCGGATCGCACGAGACATAGACGAACCGTGCGACCCGCAGGTCCCGCAGCGCCTCTCCCACCCCGCGCGCGCCCTGGCGTGGAGGGTCGAGCAGCGCTGCGCCGAAGGGGGGGCGTTCCCCGCGGGCCTCCCGGGCGAAGGCAGCGCAGAGCGCCAGGGCGTCGCCAGCGAAGAAGCGAACCGCACCGCCGCCCAGATCCGCCCGGGCGAGGTCGAGCGCCGGCCCCTGTTCCTCCACCGCATGCACGCTCTTCGCGCATGCGGCGAGCGGGCCGGTGAAGTTTCCCGAGCCGCAGTACAACTCCAGGAGCGCTTCACCGTCGGGCCGGAGCAGTTCGAGCGCCCTCTCGACGAGCCTTGCGTTGGCGAGCCGGTTAGCCTGCAAGAAGATGTCCGGTCGTGAGCGCTGCAGGGCTGTCCCCGTCTCGTGAGGTCGCCGCTCCTGCCGAAGCACCGGGTCGCCGGCGAGGAGGGTCCCTCCGCCCTCGGCCGTGAGGACGAGGCCCTTCAGCTCCCGTAACCCGGCGAGCAAATCCTCGGCGCGCTCTGGGGTGTCCCCGAGCAGCGACGGCACCCTGAGATGGGCGGATCCCCGGCCCTCGTGGCGCGACCACTCCAGGGTGACCTCGCGCGGGAAGAGGCGGGCCGCGAGGAGCGCCTTTCCCATCGCCTCGCGCAGCGCGTCGAGTTCGGGCTCGAGGAGCTCGCAGGAGCGCAGCGCCACCGGCGTGTGCGATCGGCGCTCGAAGAAGACGAGCCTCCCTTGCTTGCGATCGTGGTGGAACTTGGCTCGTGCCCGATAGCGCAGGGCCGAAGGCGAGGGGATGGTGGGGAGCAGCAGATAGCTCTTCGGATCGAACCGCCCGACGCGCCTCAGCGTCTCGACGAGGGTCCGCTCCTTCGTCTCGAGCTGGCGAGAGTACGCGACGTGCAGCCATTCGCATCCGCCGCAGCGGGCGCCCTCCGCCGGCCCGAAGTGCGGGCAGGGGCTGTCGACCCGCTCAAGGCCCGGCGAAAGAACCTGGAGGAGCGCACCGTGGGCAGGTCCCTCGCCCTGCGGAACCTCCGCAAGCACCCGGTCGCCCGGAGCGGTGAAGGGGAGAAAGACCGTCCGGCTCCCCTCCCGTGCGACGCCCTCGCCGCCCTGGGCGAGACCGAGGATTTCAAGCGTGCAGCGCAGGGGACCTCGTGGGGAGGTAGAGGGCGGTGTTCAGGCGCCGAGGTCGCTGCGGAGCTTGTCGACGAGCGCCTCCAGGCGGTCGCGCTTGGCGCCCTCGAGGTCCGTGAACTCGATGCCCATTCCCGGGGCGACGTTGGAGCGATTGTCCCACTCGGCGACGCGGGTCACCCGCCCGGTGACGTCGAACGGAGCCTCGGCGCCCGGCAGCTGGATGATGAGCCTTACCTCGCTGCCCACCGGCAAGGGCTTGCGGGTGTTGATGAAGAGCCCCCCGCGGCTGATGTTGGTGGCCCAGTCGGTGAGGAAGCTTCCCACGGTCCGGTAGGCCACCGGCAACTCGTGGTGCAGCCGCGAGGCGCGGCGCCGGTTGGTCGAGCCTTCCTTCTTCACGGGCCCCCAGTTTAGCAGGCCGCGATGTGGCTTCAAACCGGGGCACTGCGATCGCACCCGGTCAGGCGAGCCGGACCACCACCCGGACACCCCGAACTGCCGGGAAGAGACCGGCTGCGCTTCCCTCGCGGATCGCGATCTCGAGCCGGCCCGAGCTGCCGAGGAGCGCGAGGAGCTCCCCGGCCATTCCCTCGCCGTAGGTGGCGACCGGACGGGCCGCACGACCCTCCACGGCGACACTCACCGGAACCGCTCCCTCGAGATCGCGTTCGTGGATGGAGGTGAGCACGTTTCCGAAGTGGTCGGCCACGAGGCCCTCCCCCCGGATCTCGTGGCCGACGCGGTGCGCACACGGCCAGTCAAGGCGGATCGGGTCGGCGACGACGGGGCCGAGCCGCGCCGAATCGCCGCCCTCGGCGAGAAAGGCCGCCACCGGCGCGAACAGGTCGCGGCCGTGGAAGGTGCGGAAGGTGGGTTTCGGGACGAGCTCGGGGTCCGAGAGCAGTCGCGCCTCGGCTCCCTCGAGGAAAGGGGTAAAGAGCCCGTTGTCTGGGCCGACCAGGCGCCGGCCGGCCCGGTCGACGAGGCATAGGGGGCGCCGCGCCGTGCCCACACCGGGGTCGACGACCGCGAGGTGGACGGCGCGCTTCGGGAAGCGCTCGACGCAGGCTTCGAGAAGGAGTGCGCCGTGAAGGATGTCGTGCCGGGGCACCTCGTGCGAGAGGTCCACGAGTTGCACGCCGGGGACCTTCGAAAGGAGTACCGCCTTCAGCTGAGCGGGATAACCCGTCCCGGCACCGAAGTCGGTGAGCAAGGTGACGATGGGGACCTCGCGCATGCGGCGCCCGGCGACTGCTCAGTCCTCGAAGCTCATGGTGCGCAGGTCCGGGGCAAAGATGAGCCTCGGTTCGGTGAGGTCCTGGACCCGCTCGGGCGAGATCCCGGGAGCGAGCTCGCGCAACACGAGGCCCTCGGGCTTCACTTCGATGAAGGCGAGGTCGGTGCAGACAGCCGAGACACAAGCCCGTCCGGTGAGGGGCAGGGCGCACTTGCGCAAGAGTTTCGGCTTACCCTCGCGCGTGGCGTGCTCCATCATGACCACCACCCGCTTCGCGCCGGCGACGAGGTCCATCCCTCCTCCCATGCCCTTCACCAGGCGACCGGGGACGGTCCAGTTGGCGAGGTCGCCCTGCTCGGAGACCTCGAGCGCTCCCAGGATGGCGAGGTCGATATGCCCGCCCCGGATCATGGCGAAGGACTCGGAGGAGGAGAAGTAGGCGGTGCCCGGGAGCTCGGTGACGGTTTCCTTCCCTGCGTTGATGAGGTCCGGATCCACCTCGTCCGCGCGCGGGTAAGGACCGACGCCCAGCATCCCGTTCTCCGATTGGAGTACCACCTCGACGCCCGGCGGCACGTGGTTTGCGACGAGGGTGGGCATGCCGATCCCCAGGTTCACGTAGAAGCCGTCCTCGAGCTCGCGGGCGACGCGGATGGCAATCTGGTCTCGGGTGAGCGGCATGTCAGGACCTCGCGGAGGGCCTCACGGTTCGGCGTTCGATGGGCTTGGCATAGTGCTCGCCACGCACAATCCGCTTCACAAAGATGGAGGGTACCTGGATCGCGTCGGGGGCAATCTCGCCCACCGCCACGATCTCCTCGGCCTCGACCACCGTCACCTTGGCCGCTCCGCACATGACCGGGTTGAAGTTGCGGGCCGTCTTGCGGAAGACGAGGTTCCCCCAGGTGTCGGCCTTGTAGGCCTTGACGAGGGCGAAATCCGCCTTGAAGGGCAGCTCGAGGAGGTACTCGCGGCCCCCGATGACGCGGGTCTCCTTGCCCTCCGCCATCTTGGTGCCGGTCCCGGTCGCCGTGTAGAAGCCACCGATACCGGCTGCGGCTGCCCGGATGCGTTCGGCGAGGGTGCCCTGGGGGTTAAGCTCCACCTCGAGCTCGCCGGACAGGAACTGCCGCTCAAATTCCTTGTTCTCGCCGACGTAGGAGGCGACCATCTTCCGGATCTGACGCGCCTTGAGCAAGAGGCCGAGGCCCTGGTCCGTGGTCCCGCAGTTGTTGGAGATGACGGTGAGGTGCCGAACGCCCTTGCGGTGAACCGCCTTTATGAGGTTCTCCGGATTTCCGCACAGTCCGAACCCTCCCACGAGCACGGTCATGCCGTCCTCGAGGTCCCGCAGAGCCTCGTCCGCCGAGGGATAGACCTTGTTCATGGCCCGCCTCCCGCGCCGGTAAATAGCGCCCCGCGGCGGCACGCGCTGCCGGGCCACCCGCATCGAGAACCCCACCGGGGCCCACGAGGCAACCCGGCCCGCGCCTCCTTCTCGCACTTCGCCATCGAGAACCCCCCGCGCTGAGGCGCCGGCTTCGGCCCTCGGCTCGTCGCGTCTCTTATGATGGCGAGACCCTTCGCGCTCCGCCTCTCCCGTGCGAGGCTCGCCTTTGCGCGCAGGGCGACTTAGGAGCGCCATGATGCTGTCGCCTTCCCCTTACGCCATCCTCGTCCACGGGGGGGCCGGGACACTAGGACCGGACGAACCCGGCTCCAGAGCTGGAAACGCACCGCGGCTCTCCGGGGTGGAGCGCGCGGCGCGCCTCGGCCTGGAAGTGCTTTCACGGGGAGGGAGCGCCCTCGACGCCGTGGAGGCGGCCGTCCGGGCGCTCGAGGACGACCCGACGTACAACGCGGGCACCGGCGCCTGCCTCAACCTCGCCGGCGAGGTGGAACTCGACGCCTCCATCATGGATGGGCGAACCCTGCGATGCGGGGCGGTGGCGGCGGTGAGGGACGTGAAGAACCCGGTGAGCCTAGCCCGCCTGGTCATGGAGCGCTCGCCCCACGTCCTCCTCGCAGGGGCGGGCGCCTCGGCCTTCGCCCGCTCGCAAGGCGTGAAAGCCTGCGAGGCGGCGGAGCTCGTCACACCTTCCCAGCGCGCACGCTTCGAGCGACTCTCGGGAGCGCCTCCTTGCGGCCACGGCACGGTGGGCGCGGTCGCACGGGACGGTGGGGGCCACCTCGCTGCGGCCACCTCCACCGGCGGCACGGCTCTGAAGTTTCCGGGGCGGGTGGGCGACACGGCCCTCATCGGGGCCGGGACCTATGCCGACGATGCGCTCGCCGCGGTCTCCTGCACGGGCCACGGCGAGAGCATCATCCGCCTCGCTCTCGCGCGCGTGTGCGCCGACCTCGTGGGGCAAGGGAGGACGGCCATGGAAGCGGCGCGAGAGGCCGTCGCCCGCCTCGGGTCCCGGGTGAAGGGCGAGGGAGGCCTCATCGCGGTCGGCCCGCAGGGCGAGGTCGGCTTCGCCCACAACACGCCCGTGATGAGCCGCGCCTATGCGCGAGCGGACGGGACCATCGTCGCCGAGCTCTGAAGCAGCGCGCTCACTTGGGCCGGCCCAGGAGGGGCAGGAGCATGTCGAGGGGGAGCGGGAAGACGATGGTGCTCGTCTTCTCGGTCGAGATCTCGATGAGGGTCTGCATGTAACGCAGCTGCATGGCACCCGGGGAGCGCGAGATGACGTCGGCCGCCTGGCTCAGCTTCTCGGCGGCCTGGAACTCGCCCTCGGCGCTGATCACCTTGGAGCGGCGCTCGCGTTCCGCCTCGGCCTGGCGAGCCATGGCCCGGCGCATCTCCTCGGGGAGGTCGACCTGCTTCACCTCGACCGCCGTCACCTTCACCCCCCAGGGTTCGGTGTGGCGGTCGATGATCTCCTGGAGCTGGCGGTTGATCTTGTCCCGCTGGCTCAAGAGATCGTCCATGTCCACCTGCCCGAGCACCGAGCGCAGGGTGGTCTGGGCGAACTGGCTCGTGGCGAAGAGGAAGTCGGTCACCTGGAGGAAGGCGCGATCGGCCTGCAGGACGCGGAAGTAGATGACTGCGTTCACCTTCACCGACACGTTGTCGCGGGTGATGACGTCCTGGGGCGGCACCTGCTCCGCGGTGACCCGCATGTCGATGATGATCATGCGGTCTACGAAAGGGATGATCCACTTGAGGCCGGCCGTCTTGAGTCCCACGTAACGGCCGAGTCGCAGGACGACGCCCTGTTCGTACTCGTTGATGACGCGCAGGCCCATGAAAACCCACAGCACCACCAGGATGATCGGGAGCAACAGTCCTAGAGCTGGCATCGCGAGGCTCCTTTTCCGAAGCGGGAGATCGAGCGCTCTTAAGCCTTTCTACCCCTTCGCGTCCTTCTCGGCCACGACGGTGAGCACGAGCCCGTCGACCTTGGCCACCCGCACCCGCGTGCCGCGCGGGATGACCTCGTCGGCTCTCGCCCGCCAGTACTCGCCGTGGACGAAGACCTCCCCGCCCGCGGGGCCTACCTCGGAAAGGGCTTCGCCCCGGTCCATGACGAGGCCCTGGGGTCCGAGCACGAGCCGACTGCGGCGGGAGGACGCGATCTTGTAGGCGACGAAGGCGAGCAGCGCCGCCAGGGCGAGCGGCGTCGGCCACACCACGAGCGGGGAGAGCGTGAAGGCGCCCGGGTCGAAGCGGTACTCGGGCGAACTCTTGTCGATGAAGAGCAGGGTACCCACCAGGATGCAGACGGCGCCCGCCGTACCGGCGAGCCCGTGCGTCGTCACGTAGGCCTCGGCCACGAGCAGGCCCACCCCGGCGAGCAAGAGCACCACCGCTCCCGCATTGACCGGGATGACCCGCATGGCGAGGAAGGCGAGGAAGAGGCACAGCCCGCCGATGATGCCGGGGGCAAGCGAGCCCGGATGGTAGAGCTCGAGCGCGATCCCGAGCGTGCCGAGTAGCATGAGGAGCGCCGCCACGTTGGGGTTCGCGAGGAACCCGAGCGTCTTCTGACGCACTGTCATCTCCAGGGGCTCGATGCGGGCGTCCTTGCTGCGAAAGGCCAGGTGGCGCGAACCCGCTTCCACCATCCGTCCATCCGCCGCGTCGAGGAAGGATGGCAGGTCGGGTGCGATGAGGTCGATGACCTTCAGGTGCAGAGCCTCCTCGGCGGTCACCGAGACGCTCTCGCGCACCGCCTTCTCGGCCCACTCCACGTTGCGGCCGCGCGCCTTGGCGATGGAGCGCGCGAAGGCGGCAGTGTCATTTTCCACCTTGCGCGCCATCTCCTTGCCCGCCTCCTGCTCGACGTCACCCCCTCCCGAGGTCACCGGATGGGCCGCGCCGATGTTCGAGGCGGGGTGCATCCCGGCCACGTTGGCGGCGAGCGTGATGAACACCCCGGCCGAGCCGGCCCGGGCACCGGCCGGCCCCACCCAGACGCCGATAGGGACCTCGCTCGCGAGCATCTTCTGCACGATGTCGCGCGTCGCGTCGAGGTGACCTCCCGGCGTGTCGAGGGTGATGGCGACCGCGTCGAAGTTCTCCTCGCGGGCCTTGGCGAGCCCGGCTTCCACGTACTCGGCGGTGCCGCTCGTGATGGCGTCGGCGATGGTGAGGTGCAGCACCCGTGGAGCGCGCCCTCCGCTCGAGGGAGGGGGAGGCGCGGTCTCGGCCCGGGCGAGTCCCAGGGCGAGCACGAGGAGCGCTTGAACGAGCCGGAGCGACGCAGTGAAAAGGCGCATGGATTATCTCTGAGCCTCGAGGAGCTCGAACTCCTTCATGACGAGCTTCAGATCCTCCCACGCCTTGGCCTTCTCGGGCGGATTGCGCAGGAGGTACGCCGGGTGGAAGGTGGGCATGAGCTTCACGCCCTCGTAGGTGCGCCAGCGGCCGCGCTGCCGGGTGATGGGCGTCGGATCGCGCAGGAGCGTCTGCACCGCGAAGCGGCCGAGCGCCACGATGACCTTGGGCCCGACCGCGGCGATCTGGTTCTTCAGGAAAGGCTCGCAGGCCAAGATCTCGTCCGGCTCGGGGTCGCGGTTGCCGGGAGGGCGGCATTTGACGACGTTGGCGATGTAGACCTGCTCCCGCTTCATGTGCATCGCCTCGATCATCCGGGTGAGCAGTTGCCCAGCCTTCCCCACGAACGGCTCGCCCCGCGCATCTTCCTCGGCGCCGGGCCCCTCCCCCACGAACATGAGCTGCGCGTGGGGGTTTCCCACCCCGAAGACGAGCCGCGTCCGCCCGGAGGCGAGCTTGCAACGGGTGCACTCGCCGAGCTCCTCGCGAATGGAGAGGAGGGGCGCACTGCCGCAGCCCTTGTCATCTCCACTGTAGACCCCCGGCGCCCTCGGCGCGGACAGGGAGGCCTCCCGGGCGAGCCCACGGTCGCTCGCCTCGGGAGGGGCCGCCTCGATCTCCTCGATCCCGCAGGCGCGCAGCCACTCGAGGTGGCGTCGGGCGTCGGCCACGATCGCTTCCAACTCGCCTTCTCGCTGTGTGTCGTTGCCCACCCTCACCGCTCCTCTCGGGGCCACTCCGTGTTGCTGCCACCGGTTCGCTGCCCGTAGACTCTGCCTCGCTTCATGAGCGATCGACATCTTCGATTCTTGAGCCTGGCTTCGCTGGTCGTTGTCGCACTCGCGATCGCCGTCATCCCCACCGCGGCCCACGCCTGGGCCCCGCTCGCTCACTTGAGCTTCTCGGCGCGGGCGCTGCTCGAACTCGGGACCGTGCCCGCCCCGACGCGCTCCCTCCTCAGCGAGTACGCGAACGAGTTCCTCTATGGATCGCTCGCCGCCGACATCGTGGTCGGCAAGAACCTCACCCGCTTCCGGTACCATTGTCACAACTGGCGCGTGGGGTTCAACGTGCATCGGGCGGCACGGCCCGGCGGGGAGCGGGCCTTCGCGCTCGGCTTCCTCGCCCACCTCGCCGCCGACACCGTCGCCCACAACTACTTCGTGCCGTACCAGACGGTCCTCTCCTTCCAGCGCCTGAACACCCGGCACGCGTACTGGGAGCTGCGCTACGACCAGCGCATGGACCGCACGCTCTCGCGCGTGGCGCGGGTGGTGAGCGGCCGCACTTACCGCGGCCACGACGAGCTTTTGCGCCGCACCCTCGAGAAGGCGTCGGTCCTGCCCTTCTTCCTCTCCCGGGGGCTCTTCGGCTCGGTCCTCGCCTCGGCGCGCGAGCCCCGCTTCCAGGCCCTGTCGCGCGCCCTGCTCGCCCGCCCCCGCAAGTTGCCTCTCGAGGACGACCTCGTCGAGGAAACCGGGGCTTTGGCGGTGCGGGCCATCCTGGGCCTGCTCCGGGAGGGCGAACGGTGCGAGGCCGCCAGGGCCGACGCCACCGGGATGCGAAATCTGAGGATGGCCTTGAAGCTCCGGAAGGCGCTCAAGGCACGTCGCCCAAGGCCGTCTCAGGAATTCGCCCATGCGCTCGCGGTCGAGGCGCGGGAAAGCTTCCGGCGCGGCATCACCGGGCCCCTCCTTTTGCCCTCTTCGCTCGCCCGGCTCGCGGCCTAGGCCCCGAGCACGGGAACTCAGCTGCGTGGCCGGCGCTCCTCAAGCACCGGCACCACCCAGTCGAGGATGGCCGCGGCCACTTCCTCCTTGGTGCCGTCGATGTTGGCTCGCTCGCCGGGGCCGACCAGGGTGACGCGGTTGTGCTCTCCGGCGAAGCCGGCGCCCGCCTTGCCCACCTTGTTCGCGACCACGAGATCGCATCGCTTGCTCGCGAGCTTCTTGCGAGCATTCGCGAGCAAGGCCTCGGTCTCGGCCGCGAAACCCACCAGGATGGGGGCGCGCGCCCGTCCGGCGAAACGACGGCCTAGCCCGGCCAAGATATCCGGGGTGCGGGTGAGCACGATCTCCTCGTCGTCCTCGGTCTTCTTCTTCTTGGCGGGTGCCGGCGACTTGGGGCGGAAGTCGGAGACGGCAGCCGCTCCGACGAAGAGATCGAAATCCTCGGACTCGGCCTCGACGACGCGCGCCATCTCCTCGGCGGTGGTGACGCGCACCGTGCGGATCCCGGGAGGATCGGGGAGCTCCACCGGACCCGAGACGAGCACCACCTCGGCCCCGCGGCGAGCTGCCACCTTGGCCACGGCGTACCCCATCTTGCCGGTGGAGGGGTTCGAGATGAAGCGAACCGGATCGAGCGGCTCCCTTGTGGGCCCGGCGGTCACCACCACCCGCCGGCCCTCGAGGTCGCGCGGGTGCACGAGTCGGGCGGCGGCGGTCACGATGGCCTCCGGCTCGGCGAGCCGCCCCTCGCCCACCTCGCCGTCGGCGAGCTCGCCCGCAAAGGGACCGACGACGTTCCAGCCGCGCCGCGCGAGGGCGGCCATGTTGTCGCGGGTGGCCGGGCTCCGCCACATGCGGCTGTTCATGGCCGGCGCCAGCAAGACCGGGCCCTCGAAGGCGAGGGCGCTGGCGGTGACCGCGTCGTCGGCGAGCCCGGCCCGCAGGCGCGCCAAAAGGTCGGCGGTGGCCGGGGCCACGACGAGCAGGTCCGCCCCGCGGGCGAGCACGAGGTGCCCGTAGGTCTCCTGCTCGGCCGGGTCGAACAGGTCGACGAGCACTCTCGCCCCGGTGAGCGCCTGGAAGGTGAGCGGCCCCACGAAGCGAGTGGCCGCGTTCGTCATCGCCACGCGCACGGTGGCGCCCGCCTTCACGAAGAGGCGCGCGAGCTCGCAAGCCTTGTACGCCGCGATCCCCCCGCCGACGCCGAGGACGACGGTCCGCCCGGAGAAGTCGCTCATGCGCGTATCGTAGTCGAGGAGGCCAGGGCGATGCGAAGCCGAAAGAGATCGCGGGCCGAGCGGGTCCCACACCGGCTCGCCCTCGGCCATGGGGGGACACCTTCTGTAGCCCCGCGCCGGACACCGACCTATCATGACATCTGCCCGTGGACGAGCCGTCCTCCGAACCTGGCCTTCCGCCCCGAGGCGGCCTCCCCGCCCCCCCTCCCCCACCGCGCAAGAGCGCCCTCGCCTTCTTCGGGCTCGTCCTCGTGCTGTACGCGTCGCTCGGGATCCTCGCCCAGGCCTCGAGCCGACTCATCGGCTTCTGCTGGAGCGAGACCTTCACCCTGCTCGTGCCGGCCCTCGTCGCCACCCGGGGCGCAAACTTGAAACCCGCCCGCGCCCTGGGCCTCTCGCGCTGGCCCTCCCCGGCCGCCCTGGGCCTCGCCCTCCTCGCCGGGGTGGCGGGCTCCTTGGCGGGAGACGCCCTCATGGCACTCGAGACCCTGCTCCTCCCCGCCCGCTGGGTCTCGAACTTCGACCTCTCACGCCTGTTCGAGACCGGTTCGCCCATCTCCCGGGTGGGACTCGCCCTCGGCGCGGTTCTCCTCGCTCCCTTCTGCGAGGAGGTGGCCTTCCGGGGCTTCGTCCTGAACTCGCTCAGGAGCCGTCACCCGGCGCGGATCGCCATCCTCGGGAGCGCCGTGCTGTTCTCGATCATGCACCTCGACCCGGTGCGCTTCGTAGCCCTCCTCGGCCTCGGGGTCCTCTACGGCTGGCTCGCTTGGCGCAGCGGCTCGGTGTGGCCCTCCATGCTCGCCCACGCGGTCAATAACGCGCTCGGGGTGGCTCTCCTCACGACCGGCCCTCCTCCCGCAAGGGCCCCAGGCGGGTCGGACTGGGGCGAGGCGGTCACGCCAGCGATCGTCCTCGCCGTCTCGGCGTGTGCCCTCTATCCCCTGCTCCTCGCCTACCGCAGGAAGACGCCGACCCCCCCTCCCGCTTCGGACGCATTCGTGCGGGTGCACCCGGCCGATCTCTCGACCGACTTCAAGACGGAGCGGGTGCCTCCCTCGCTCCTGGCGAGCATCCTCGTCGGGGTGGTCCTCTTCGGCCTTCTGCTCGGCCACCGCTTGTGAAGGGACTCTCAGGCCGTCCTTCGATAGACGAGGCACTTCAGGTAGCGGCCCTCGCGGAACTGAGGGCTCACCGGGTGATCGGCCGGCTGGCGGCGTTCCTCGACGAGTTGCAGTTCCACGCGCGCCTTCAGCGCTGCGTCCCGCACAGCGTCGAAGAAGTCTTCGGCCGAGACGCGCGCGCTGCAGGACGCGGTGACGAGCAGGCCTCCCGGGGCGAGGACGGCCAGGGCAGCACGGTTGAGGGCCGCGTAGCCGGCGAGGGCGCCCTCCACCGCGCGCTGCGATTTTGCGAAGGCGGGTGGGTCGAGCACGAGAAGGTCGAAGCGCCGCCCTTCCTTCTTCAGGCGACCGAGGAGGTGGAAGACGTCCTCGGGGAGAAACTCGTGGCTCGAAGGGTCGAGCCCGTTCTCGGCGAAGTTCTTCTTGGCGAGCTCGAGGGCGAGCTCGTCCTGGTCGACGCTCAAGACCTTGCGCGCGCCGCCCAGGGCCGCCGCCACCGAGAACCCTCCGGTGTAGGAGAAGCAGTTGAGGACGAGGGACCGCCCTCGCGCCAGCTCGCGCACCCGGCGCCGGTTCTCGCGCTGGTCGAGAAAGGTGCCGGTCTTCTGTCCCCTGCGTACGTCGACGAGGAGCCTCAGCCCGTACTCGTCGATGCCGATGAGCTCCGGGGGCTCTTCCCCCCACAGCACCCGCCCCTTCGCCGGCGACGCGTCGTCCTCCTCGTCGTGAGGGACCTCGTCCCGGCCGTAGACGCCGGCCAGGGGTTCGAAGGATTTTTCCCCGCCCGGCCCGCTTCTTCGCGTCGCGTCCCGCAGGGCCTCCACGATGAGCCCGCGGTGGGGGGTGAGCCCGGCCGAGTAGAGTTTCAGCACCGCGAAGCGCCCGTAGCGGTCGGCCACCACGCCCGGGAGGCCATCCGACTCGCCGTGGACCATGCGGTACCCGCTCGTCCCGTGCACGAGTTCGCGGCGCAGGGCGAGGGCCCGTTCGACGCGGCGCCGAAAGAAGGCGCCATCGATGACCTCTCCCTCCTCGCGGGTCAGGATCCGGACCGTGATGGCCGAGTGCGGGTCGTAGTAGCCCCTCGCCACGAACCGTTCCCCCTCCACCACGTCGACGATGGCGCCGGCGGGTAGGTCCTTGGGGGCCTTTTCGATGGCGCGTCGAAAGATCCAGGGATGTCCGGCTCGAAGGTGGCGCCCGAGGTCCTTCGCGAGCGAGAGACGCGCCTCCACCTTGGAAGTCACGAGGCCCGCCTCGGGCGGGTGGCGGAGGGATCTCGCTCGAAGAGAGCCCGGGCGAAGTTACCGACGAGGAGGCCCGGGCGCGCCGCCTTCATGCCGGCGATGAGCGCCCGAAGCCCGAGGACGCGCCCCCCTCCTCCCCGCCCGCGCGCGATGCCCATGTAGAGGTCGGGGTCGATGGCAAGCGAGCGCGTCTGCACCTGGTCCACCCCGGCGTCGGCGAGGAGCCTGCAGAGCCGCTCGGCCTCCTCCTCGCGGTCGGTGACACCGGGGAAGGTGAGCAGGTTCAGGGCGAGGTAGGCGCCCCGCTCCTTCGCGATCTTCATCGACCGGACCACGTCCTTGAGCCCGTAGCCCACCGGGCGGTAGTACGCGGCGTAGAGATCGTCCGAGGCGCTGTTGAGCGAGATCCGGCAGGCGTCGAGGCCCGCCTCGATGAGGGCGGCGAGCGCCTCGGGCCGGGAGCCGTTCGTATTGACGTTGAGCGAACCGCGAGCGGTCCGGCTCCTCACCAGTCGGATGGCCTTCGCGATCGCGCGCCAGCGCAGGAGGGGTTCGCCCTCGCAGCCCTGGCCGAAGGAGATCATGACCCGCCCCCGCGCGCTCGCGAGGTGGACGGCCGCCACCTCGGCCATCTCCTCGGCGGTGGGTGGCCGCGCGATGCGTTCCTGGGAGGCAGGCGGCATGTCCTCGGGCTGCTCGGAGAGGCACCCCAAGCACGCGGCGTTGCAGGCCGAGGAGGAAGGGATGGCGCCCTCGTCGCGCCCATAAAAGGTGTTCTGCGCGGTGAAGCAGCGATAGGTGAGCGCGCAGTGGGCGATCTGTCGCCAGACGGGGTTGCCCTTCGCGAAAGGGGTCGCTAGCCGTGCCTTAACCCGCTCTGCCAGCTCGGCGGTGGAGTGCTTGGCCGGACTCCAGTGGCGCCGCCGGTCGGTCCTCAAGGCGAAGATACCCGGCCCTTCCTCGCCCTCGGCCGCCGCCGTGTAAGCCCATTGCGGCAGGACCGGAGTTCCAAGCTGGGGCAGTCCCCCTGCAGCCGCCGGGAGATACTCCCGGGTAAACCCGGGCGGGAGGATCGCCCCCACGGCTTGGGGCACGAAGGTGTGCCGTCCCACCCGGGCCTCGCTCAGGACGACGGGCTCACCTTGCTCCGGGTCGATCCCCACCGGCCGTCGCCCGGGGAGGATGCACAGCTTAGAGCCGTCGGGGAGCGGTACCGGGCGCACGCTCGGCGCACCCATCGCGTCCCCGGTGCGAACCGCCGCCAAGAGAACCGGGTGGGCATAGACGACGCCCTTTGGGTCGGCGAAGAGGAGGCGCAGGCTTCGCATGATCGGGACGGGACGGTGAGAGGCGACCGCGTTTATAGCTTAATGGGGAGAACGTGAGCGCTCTTGCGGAGGCTTGCGGCGATGGCCCTCCCTTTCTCCCTCCGCAAAGGGCGCGACAGGAGGGCCGGTCGCTTGCGGCCCAGATCTTCATGTGGAAAGACAAAGAATGTCGCGCTCTTACAGAAAGGCTCGGGCTCGGCCCTCTCCTTCGAGACGACGGGCCGGAGGCGGGGAATCGAGCGGCGTTTCCGCTGTTTTCTCTCATGAGGGAGCGGAACCTCAAGACCACGCCGCGCTAGGAAGGGTCCTTTTCTCCTAAGATGCCACAAGACATGTTCGACCTTCCGAAGAGCGATTACACCCACGGCGAATTCGAGCGGCTCGCCATGAAGCACCTCGACCCGCTCTACTCGGCGGCCCTGCGGCTCACGAAGAACGATCGCGACGCCGAGGATCTCGTGCAGGACACCTTCCTGCGGGCCTACCGCTTCTTCGACAAGTTCGAGCGCGGCACGAACATCAAGGCCTGGCTCTTCAAGATTCTCACGAACACCTTCATCAACCGGTATCGACGGGCGGTGAAGGAGCGCAACATCGTGGAAGGCTCGGAGCGCGACGCCGTCCACGAACGGTTCATCTCGCGCGAGGCCACCGAGTACGCCGCCAACCCCGAGCAGTACTTCTTCGACCGTCTGCTCTCCGACGACGTCCTGCGCGCCGTCGACGCGCTTCCCATCGACTTCAGGCTCGTGGTCATCCTGGCCGACCTGCAGGAGTTCTCCTACAAGGAGATCGCCGACATCCTGGACGTTCCGGTGGGCACGGTGATGAGCCGTCTCTACCGCGGACGGCGCCTCTTGCAGAAGGCGCTCGCCCGCTACGCGGTCGTCTCCGGGGTCATCCGCGAGACCGAGAACGGGGGGCCACTCGATCTCGAGGCGTTCCGGCGGCGCCGCGGGAACACGGCCTAGGGGCGAGCGCGCCATGTCGAGCGATCCCATCGAGGCGAACGCCACCATGGATTGTGCCGAGCTCGCGCGGACGCTCGACGCCTACCTCGACCGCGAGCTCGCTCCCCGCGAGGAGGCGGAGGCGGTAGCCCACCTCGCCTCCTGTCCGTGCTGCCGCGAGCTCGCCGAGGGCGAGGGGCGGCGGCGGTCGGCGATCCGGGCCGGGCTCAAGGCCGCCATGGGTCCGTGCAGCGAGGCGGGGCGCGCCCCGGACGAGCTCAGGGCCCGGCTGAGGCTCGCTCTCTCGCAGCAGAAAAAGCCCCTCTGGCGGCGGGTCCTGGCGCCGCTTCCCATCGGAGCGCTCGCGGCCTGCGCGGCCGGCTTCGTGTTCGTCTTCGCCACCCAGAGCGGCAGGGATCCACTCGTGGAGGAGTCGGTCCTGAAGCACACGCGCGACCTGCCGCTCGAGATCTCGGCCGCCTCGCTCGGACCGGATTCGGTGGCGCGCTGGTTCGACGGCAAGCTCGACTTCAACCCGGCTCCACCTCGCTTCCGCGGCCCCGATATCCGCGTGGTGGGCGCCCGGCTCTCCCACATCCAGGACCGGCCCGCCGCCTATGTGCGCTACGAGCTGCCCACCGGGCACCTCGGCCTCTTCATCCTCGACGATCCGGACCGACGGTTCGGGGAAGCGGGACGGGTGGTCCACGTCGGCCCCTCGAGCGTGCACCTCATCAACGCCCGCGGCTTCAACGTCGCCGTCTGGCGGCGCAACGAGATCGTCTACTCCCTCGTCTCCGACCTCGACGAGGACGACCTGACCCGGCTGGTGATGACCGCCCAGGGTCTCAGCACGGACCGATAGCCAGGGTGGTGGTGGGTAGGACCCGACCCCCGGGCCCAAGGTGAACCCGGCGTTTTTGACACCCATTCGGCTCGGCGCTAGGATTTTTTCAGGAAATTCCTAGGACTCACGCGCCCCGGTTCGGCCGGAACGGTCGGGCGCCTCCAAGAGAGCCCCCCTCATGAAGATCCTGCTCATCGAGAGTGACAGTGCGTTCGCCCAGGAGATCTCGGCTGCCCTGGAGGCGCGCGGCCTCGAGGTGCGCGGCTCCGCCGACGGCAAAGAAGCGCTCGAACTCGCCCGGGCCGAGCACCCGGCCGTCATCGTGCTCTGCGTGGAGCTGCCCAAGATGTCGGGCTACTCGGTGTGCAACAAGCTGAAGAAGGACGAACAGCTGAAGTCGATCCCGCTCGTCATCATGAGCGCCGAGGCCACCGCCGAGACCTTCGAGCAGCACCGCAAGCTGAAGACGCGGGCCGAGGGCTACCTCATCAAGCCCTTCGCGCCCGCCGCCCTCATCGATCTCCTCGGAACGCTCGTCACCCTCCCGGCCGAGGCCCCGGTGGTCTCGAGCGATGACATCGTGACGCTCGACGGCATCGAGCTCCAGCCGTCCGAGCCCGAGGTCCAGGTCACCGCGGACTTGGGTGGCGCCCGGCCGGCCGCCAGCGAGGACGACGACCTGAAGCTCCTCGACGAGGCCTTCGAGGGCCTGGCGGTCGAGGAGGGTGTGGCCGTTCGCACCGAGCCCGAGATGCCCTCGGTTGCCGCACCGACCGTGGCGGAGGAGAGCGGAACCGACATCGACCGGATCGGCGCCGAGGCCGATGCGGCCCTGGCGGCCCTGCGCCTCGAGGAACCGGTGGAGGCGGACCTGGCGAGCGCGGCCGGGTTGCTCGACGAGGAGCCCTCCCCGGCAGCAGGCGAGGAGAAGGGGGAGTCCCTCCCGGCGCCGCCGCCGGTCGCGAGCGAAGCCCTCCTGGAGCAGGGCGGGAGTCTCGGGGTGGAGGGCCACGAGGTCCGGGACGCCCTCGAGCGGCGGACCGCCGAGGTGGCCGAGTTGAAGGAGCGCCTCTCCGACGCTCTCGGGCAGCTCGCGACCCACCGATCCGATGCAGCCGAGAACGAGGCCATCCTGCGCTCGGCTCGCGAGGAGGACCTGCGGACGGCCAAGGAGAACGCGGCCGCCGCCGAGGCGCTCGCGAGCTCCGAGCAGGAACGGGCGAGCCGCGAAGAGGAAGGGCGAAGGAAGGCGGAGGCTTTGGCCGAGGCGGCCGAGGCGCGGGCCCGGGCCGCGGAGGAGCGGTTCCGGGTGGCCGAGGACCGGGTGCGGAACGCCGAGGAACGGCAGCGGGCGGCCGAGGAGACGGCCAAGGCCGCCGAGATTCGCGCCCGCGAGGCAATCGCCGCCGCCGCCGAGGAGAAGGGGCGGATCCAGGCCGCCGATCGCAGGGCGGCCGAGGCCGAGGGGCAGCTCATGGCGGCCGTGCGGAGGGCCGAGGAGGGGGAGGCGCGCGCCAGCGCGGCCGCGCAAGAGGGCGCGGCCTTGAAGCAACGGCTCGACGAGTCGGAGCAAGCGTACTCGCTCAAGGCGGCCGAGGCCGAGCAGGCGCGCGAGCGCGCCGAGGCGCTCGCCCGGGAGCTCGACACCGCCCAGGCCCGGGCGACGGCGCAGGAAGTCGAGCTCTCCAACCTGCGCGCCGAGCTCGAGAAGTCGCGCGGGGAGCTCACCTCGCTGCGGTCCGATTCGGAGGGCACCCGCGCCGAGGCCGAGCGCCTTTCGGCCGACCTGCGCCGCCGCGTCTCCGAGCTCGAGGCCCAGAACGCCAAGCACGAAGAGCGGGTGGTGAAGGCCTACCAGAAGATCAAGGGCGACGAGAAGATCCGCGAGAAGACCCGCAAGGCGCTCGGCATCGCCTTGCAGCTTCTCGAGGAGCGCGCGGCGGGAGCGACGCCGAGCGAGGTCCAGCCGCGGCGGGAGTGAGGGTCCTCGCTCATTTCCGTCTCGACCCGCGTTGCCGCCGCAGGGCCTCGAAAAGCTCACCCAGTTCGGCGAGCCCCAAGGCGCGCGCCGCGCCGAAGTAGGCGAGGGCGGCAACGAGGACCGGGCCGACCCCGAGCGCGAGTTGCGGCCCGAGCCCTCCCCGCCCGACGAGGAGGTGCTCGAGCCCGACGCGGGCCCCGATCGCCACGAGCGCCATCACCGCCGAGGCGAGGAGGACCTTCACCCCCTGGCGCAAGAGACCCTCGTCGCGAAGCCGCCCGCCCGCGAGCTCGTAGCCGGCGAGCAGCACGGCGAAGTTGGCGGCGGCAGCGAAGGAGGTCCCGAGAGCCACCCCGCGGTAGCCGAAGCGCGGGTAGAGCGCGAGGTTGAGGCCCACGTTGGCGGCCATGCCACCGAGGCTCCCCAGGAGCGGGACGCGGGCCCGGTCGAGCGCGTAGAAGGCGGGCGCCAGCACCTTCGCCGCCGAGTAGCAGTAGAGCCCGGCCGCGTAGAGGCGCAGGGCGGCGGCGGTGGCGGCGGTGTCGGCGCTCGAGAAGCGCCCGTGCTGGTAGATGAGGGCGACGATCGGTTCGGCGAGGACGACGAGCCCCACCGCGGAGGGGATGTTGAGGAAGGCGACGAACCGGAGGGCGGCTCCGAGCGTCTTCTCCACCGCCGCAAGGTCGCGTGCGGCCGCCCGCCGCGCCACCCCGGCCCCGGCCACGGTGGCGAGCGCAACCCCGAAGACGCCGAGGGGGAACTGCATAAGGCGAAAGGCGTAGTTGAGCCAGCTCACCGCCCCGCGCTCATGGGAGGCAAAGACGGTGTTCACGACCACGTTGACCTGGGTGGCCGACAGGCCCACCACCGCGACGCCCATGAGCCTGGCGATGCGCCTCACCCCGCTCTCGCTGAGCGCCTGCGCCAAGCGCGGGCGCAGGCGAAAGCCGGTGGCCCGGAGCGCGGGAAGCTGGGTCGAGAGCTGCAGGAGGCCGCCGAAGAGGGTGCCGAGGGCCCAACCCTGGACCGCGCGCTCGGGAGGGAGCCCGGCCGCCCACAAGCAGAGCCCGCACAGGATGGCGCCCACGTTGAACATGGCCGGGGCGAGGGCGGGGGCGGTGAAGCGCGCCTGGGCGTTCAGCATGCCCATCACCGCCGCCGAGAGCGAGACGAGGAGCAGGAAAGGCATCATGATGCGGGTGAGACGGACGGTGAGCGGCCCCTGCTCGGCGAAGCCGGGGGCGACGAGCGCCACCACCTGCCCGGCAAAGACGATGCCGAGGAGGGTGAGGCTCCCCACCACCACGAGGAGGAGACCGAGGACGAGCCCACCGAGCCGATGGGCCTCGGCGAGCCCGCGATTGCGCTCGTAGTCGGCGAAGGTGGGGACGAAGGCGGCCGAGAGCACGCCCTCGGCGAAGAGGTCGCGCAAGAGGTTCGGGATGCGGAAGGCCGCGATGAAGGCGTCCGAGAAGGCGTTCGCGCCGATGAGGGCGGCAAAGAGCTCGTCGCGCACGAGCCCGAGCAGGCGCGAGGAGAAGGTGGCCGCCGAGACGAAGAGAGCCCGCCCCATGCGGAGCTCGGCAGGCGGGGTGGCGGTAACGGAGGGCACGCCGGAACGGTCAGTGCTTGCTCGCCGGTCCCTTGGCGGCCGCCTCCTTCTTCTGGATCCAGGCCTTGGCCTGGGCCTGGATGGTCTGCGGCACGTTGCGGTCCCGCGAGATGTCCTTGATGTCCTTCTCCTGCAGGGTGAGCAGGAACTTGAGCGCGGTGGGCAGCGGGACCTTGGGATTCTTCACGAGGGACATCTTGATGGCGTAGACCTTGAGGTAGTCGCGGCTCTGGTAGATCTGGCGGAGCACGTCGCTGTTGGCGGTGCGCGAGTTGGCGAGGGTCATGATTTCTCCCTCGGTGATGCGCGGGCTCGTGACCGCCGCCAGGCACACGAGCTTGTTGGGGTCGCGCAGCAGGAGATTGCGGGCCTCCTTGTTGCCGAGGGTGGCGAGCTTGATCTTCTCCGACACCGACATGCGCACCACGCGCTGGGTCATGGTGAGCCGGCGTTCCTGATCCTCGGCGGTGCTGGCCTTGACCGGGGGAGCGACCTGCTCGGAGGAGAGCTCCTCCGCGTAGTCGGTCATGAGCTTCTGGGCGGTGTCCTCCTCCGGTCGCGCGGTCGGATCGACGCCGTGCACGCGCTGGTGGGCGGCCACGAGCTGCGGGACGTCGAGGAGGGTGAGGCCGTTGCGAACGCAGAACTCGCACGCGCCATCCACGGTGGAGGCGAGTGCCTGGGGGTTCTGGCAGAGCCCGCGGATGATGGCGTCGTGGCGCAGCAGCCTGAGCTCGTTCTGCCGGACGATCTCGGCGAGGGGCTGGGAGACCGTGGGGGCGAGCCTCGCCACCGTGCTGTCCAGGGTGGCGGGGTTCAGGAGGATGAGCTCGAGGGCGACCTCCTTCGCCGCCAGCGCGTCGGCCAGCCAGTCGAGGACCTCTCCCCGGATGGCGTCCGAGCGCAGAGCCACCCCGAACATCTTCTCGGGCAATCCCTCGGCCGTCTTGCGGGCGGTGGCCCGGACCGCCTCTTCGGCGTCGAAGGAGAGGAGGTAGAGGAGCGTGACGAGGTCGGTGGGGGCCGTCGCCGGGACAAGTCCCTTCGCCCCCATCATGCGCAGGGGAAGCGGGGCGGAGGGGTCCGCGTGCTTCTGGAGCGGCTTCGGCAGCTGCTCGAGCTTGAGCGGGCAGTCGGACATCTTCACTCCGCCGGCGGCGCCTCCTCGGGCAAAAGACCGAGGGTCATGGGAGTGAAGCCGGGGACCGGGTGCAGGCGCCGCGAGAAGCGGTGGCGCAGCTTGCCGAGCCACCGGTTCAGGGGATTCGAGCGCCCGAGGAAGGGTATGACCGACCGCCGCCGCCAGCCCATGCAGGCCTGGGCCAGCTTGAGCGACGGATCGAGCGGCCAGGCGGCGAGCCCGCGCGCGATGGTCTTCACCGCGTAGTCGCGCTGTCCGAGAGCGAGGTGGGCTCTCGCCTGGTTGAGGAGGAGCTCCGGTTCGGGGCCGCTCGTCCGGATGGCCTGATCGCAGAAGACGATGCCCAGGCTGGAGTTCTTCTCCACGAGCACGAGGGTGAGCCCGTACCAGGACATGAAGCGCGGGTCGGCCGGGGCGCGCCGGTGGGCACGCTCGAAACAAGCGTGCGCCTCGACCGCGTCCCCCTGCCGGTAGCGGGAGAGCCCTCCCTCGAAGAGGGCCTGCGCGTCGTCGGACGACGGGGTCAGTTTGCCGTCGCTCATGGGTGTCATCGGTTGCGCTCGTGGATGAGGCGGAGGCCCTCGAGCGTGAGGTGCTCGTCGACCTCCTCTATGGTGCGCGAAACGCCGGCGATGAGCGGGGCGAGCCCTCCGGTCGCCACCACCTTCGGGGCAAAGCCGAGCTCCTCGGCCATGCGGTCGCACAGGCCGTCGACGAGACCGACGTAGCCGTAGACGAGCCCGCTCTGCATGGAGGCGACGGTGTTGCGCCCGATGACATGGGGAGGACGCGCGAACTCGACCTCGGGGAGCCGGGAGGCGTGCTCGAAGAGGGCCTTCATGGCGATGGCGATGCCGGGGCAGATGGCACCGCCGAGGTACTCTCCGCGCTGCGACACCGCGTCGAAGGTGGTGGCGGTCCCGAAGTCCACCACCAGAAGACCGCAGTGCCATCGCTCGAAGGCGGCCACCGCGTTGACGATGCGGTCGGCCCCCACCTCGCGCGGATCCTCGTAGAGGATGGGCATGCCGGTCTTGACCCCGGGCCCGACGAAGAGGGGCGCCACGTTGAAGTAACGCCGGCTCATGCGCTCGAGGGTGGAGGCGAGGGGGGGCACCACGCTCGACACGATGAGCGCGTTCACCTGGCGGGGATCGAGGCCGCCCAGGGCGAAGAGCTGCCTCAGCTCGATCCCGTACTCGTCGGCGGTCCGGTCGTGGCTCGTCTGGATCCGCCAGTGATCGCGCAGGGACTTCCCCTCGAAGGCCCCGAGCACGGTGTTGGTGTTCCCGACGTCGATGGCGAGCAGCACGGGGCGAGAGCGTAGCCGCCGGCCAGGCCAGGGTCAACGCGCCCGCAGGTGCTCCACGTCGCCCGACAGGACGCGCTCATTCCCCTGCGCCGTGCGCACGAGGAGCGCGCCCTGCTCGTCCACGTCCTCGGCGATGCCCTCGAGTTCGCGGCCACCCACCCGCACCCGGACGCTGCGCCCGAGCGTATCCGACATGTCCTTCCAGGTCTTTCGCACCACCTCAAATCCCTCCCTGGCGTGGCGCTCGAGCCAGGCCTCGAGGGCGCCGAGGAGGGCAGCGGCGAAGAGCGCCCGCGGTACCGGCTGGCCCCGTTCGATGGCGATGCTCGTGGCGATATCGCGGAGCTCATGCGGGATCTCGTCGGCCCGCAGGTTCACGTTCACCCCCATCCCGAGCACCAGCCACTGCAGCTGGTCCGGTTCGGCCGCGAGCTCGGTGAGGATGCCGGCCAGCTTCCTTCCTCCCGCCAGGACGTCGTTCGGCCACTTGATCTTGGCCTCGACGCCGGCCTTGCGAACCACCTCGCACAGGGCTACCGCAGCGAGGAAGGTCACCTCGGTCGCCCGGGACGTCGCGAACTCGGGTCGGAGCACCACCGAGAGGTAGACGTTGCGGCCGGGCGGGGAGCTCCAGCTCCGTCCCCTGCGGCCGCGCCCGGCGCTCTGGGCCTCCGCCAGCACCGCCTCGCCGTGGGCCGCCCCCTCCTCGGCCAGGCGCTTCGCCACGTCGTTCGTCGACCCGACCTCGGCGAACCAGTGCAAGGCGTGGCCGATCTCCTCGGTGTTGAGCAGGGGCCGCAGCTCGAGTTCGCCCAGGCGATCAGGGATCTCCACCAGCCGGTAGCCCCGAGCGGGGGCTGCGTCGATGCGGTAGCCCTGGGAACGCAGGGCATTCACGTACTTCCAGACCGCAGTCCGCGAGAAGCCGAGCTTGTCGCTGATGGCCTCACCCGAGACGAAGCAGTCCCCCGCCTCCGCCAGAAAGGCGAGCACGAGCTCTTCGCTCCCGGGCCGGCCTTCCTCGTCCATGCGCCATTCTAGGGTGTTCGTCCCCTCGCCTGTCAACGCGCGGGCGAGGGCGCCTCCCCTCGGGCGCGGGGGACGACCTCGAAGGACAGATCGACCGCTCTTGCACTATGGGTGAGTGCGCCCATCGAGACGAAGTCGACCCCGGTGGCGGCCACGCGGGTGAGCCTTTCCAGGGTCATGTTGCCGCTCGCCTCGAGGAGAGCCCGGCCGGCGGTAAGGCGAACGGCTTCTGCGAGGGTGGCCTCGTCCATGTTGTCGAGCAGGACGAGGTCGGCCCCCGCCGAAAGGGCCTCCTCGAGCCCCTCGAGGTCCACCACCTCCACCTCGACGCGCACGAGCAGGCGTGCCCGCGCGCGCGCCCGGCGCACGGCGGCGCCCACCCCACCGCAGGCCGCCACGTGGTTGTCCTTGATGAGGATGCCGTCCCCGAGCGACCGGCGGTGATTGTGGCCGCCCCCCGCCCGCACCGCCTCCTTCTCCAGTTCACGAAGGCCCGGGGTGGTCTTGCGCGTGTCGAGCAGACGGGTCCGCCCCCCTCGCGCGAGCGCCTCGACGCAGGTCCTTGTCAGGGTGGCGACACCGGAGAGGCGCTGCAGGAAGTTCAGGGCGGTCCGCTCGGCGGCGAGGAGCGCGGTCATCCCCCCCTCGGCCAGCCCCACCACCTCGCCCCGCGCCGCCCGCTCTCCGTCGCTGCGCTCGAAGCGGCAACTCGCCCCGAGCCGCTCGAACACACGTTCCGCCACGGCGGTCCCGGCGAGCACCAGGTCCTCCTTGGCGATGAAGCGCCCGAGGCCTCCGTCCTTGGGGTCGAGGGTCGCCTCACTCGTCGCATCGCCGAGGAGGAGATCCTCCTCGAGGGCGAGGTCGATGAGCCGCTCCACCGGTAAAGAGAGGATGGGCATGGCGCCTTTTCAGGATGCTCCGCCGCCCGGGGGGGCCGCCTCGAAGAGCATCTGGCGGTGCGCTTCGAGGCGCTCCCGCTTCTCGCGCAGCTCCTTCACCCGGGCCTGGTCCTTCTCCACCACCTCCCGCGGCGCCCGCTCGAGGAAGCTCGGGTTCTTGAGCTTCTTCTCCACCCCGCCGAGCTCCGCCTCCAGACGGGCGAGTTCCTTGGCGAGGCGTGCGCTTTCGGCCGCCATGTCGACCAACCCCGTGAGCGGGACCCGCACCTCGAACCCCGCGCCCACCGCCACCGCGCTGCCCGGGACCTTCCTCGTCGGCTCGCTCGAGGCGGTGAACCCTTCCACGTTGGCGAGTCGGGCGATGCGCGACCGCTCGTCGCGCACCATGGCGAGGGCATCGGCCGAGAGGGCTCCCACCTGCACGTTCTTGAGCGCCACTTTGAATGGCACGTTCATCTCGCCGCGGATGTTACGCAGAGCGTCGACGATCCCGATGACCGGCCCGAAGGCGCGTTCGCTCGCCTCGTCGACCTCTCCCCGCTTCGGATAGGCCGAGACCATGATCGACGGGCCCCAGTCCCCCCCCACCGCGGCCTTGAGCGTCTGCCACAACTCCTCGGTGACGAAGGGCATCATGGGGTGGAGCAGGCGCAAGGAGGCTTCCAGGCAGGTGACGAGCACGGCCTGGGCTCCGCGCTTCCTTTCGGCCTCCTCGCCGTAGAGCGCCTCCTTGGCGAGCTCGATGTACCAATCGCACAGCTCGTGCCAGATGAACTGGTAGACCGCGTTGGCCGCCTCGTTGAAGTGGAAGTGCTCGAGGGCCTCGAGCGTCTCGTTCTGTGCGCGCCTCAGGCGGGCCAGGATCCACCGATCGGCCGCCGAGCGTGCCACGGCCCCCCCCTCTTCCACCCGGTAACCCTTGAGGTTCATGAGGGCGAACCGGGTGGCGTTCCACAGCTTGTTGGCGAAGGCGCGATAGCCGTCGATGCGCTCCTTTGCGAGCTTGATGTCGCGGCCCTGGGCGGTGAGCGCGGCGAGCGTGAAGCGCAGCGCGTCGGCGCCGTACTCCTCGGTGATGACGAGGGGGTCGATGACGTTCCCCTTCGTCTTCGACATCTTGTGGCCCTTCTCGTCCCGCACCATGGGGTGGAGGTACACCACCTTGAAGGGCACCTCGCCCATGAAGTGCAGGCCCATCATCATCATGCGGGCCACCCAGAAGAAGATGATGTCGTGCCCGGTCTCCATGACCGAGGTGGGATAGAAGGTGCGCAGGGTCAGCGTGGCCTCGGGCCAGCCCATGGTGGAGAAGGGCCACAGGGCCGAGCTGAACCAGGTGTCGAGCACGTCCTCGTCCTGGGTGAGCTCCGCGCGTCCGCAGGCGGCGCAGGCGCTGGGCGCCTCCCGGGCCACGGTGACATGGCCGTCGGCGCAGTACCAGGCCGGGATCTGGTGGCCCCACCACAGCTGGCGGCTGATGCACCAGTCGTGAATGTTGCGCATCCAGGCCATGTAGGTGTTGGTCCAGGACTCGGGGATGAAGCGCGTCCGTCCGCTCTCCACCGCCTCGATGGCCGGCTCGGCGAGGGGCGCGATCTTCACGAACCACTGCCTGGAGAGGAGCGGCTCGAGCACCGTGTCGCTACGCTGGCACCGGCCGAGCGGCACGAGGTGGGGCGAGGTGCCCCGGTCGAGTCCCTTCTCGGCGATGAGCTCCTTCACCCGCTTGCGGGCCTCAAAGCGATCGAGCCCGGACACCGGGCCGGCGCGATCGGTCATCTTCCCGTCCGGGCCGACCACGGTGATGAGCTCGAGGTGGTGGCGCTCGCCCACCGCGAAGTCGTTGAAGTCGTGGGCCGGGGTCACCTTGACTGCTCCGGTGCCGAACTTGGGGTCGACGAGCACGGCGTCGGCGATGACGGGGATCTCCCGGTTGAGCAGGGGGTGCTTCACCGTCCGGCCGATGAGCGCGCGGTAGCGCTCGTCGTCGGGGTGCACCGCCACTGCCGTGTCGCCCAGCATGGTCTCCGGCCGCGTGGTGGCCACCACGATCTCGGTCAGCTCCCTCGGGCCCCCGCCCACCGGGCTCGAGAGAGGATAGGCGAAGCTCCAGAGCTCGCCGGGTTCGCCCCCTTCCCGGTACGTGACCTCGAGATCGGAGAGGGCAGTGCGGCAGTCCGGACACCAGTTGATGAGCTTCTGGTCCCGGTAGATGAGGCCCTCCTCGTAGAGCCGCACGAAGACCTCGCGCACCGCGCGCGACAGTCCTTCGTCCATGGTGAAGCGCTCGCGGGCCCAGTCGAGGGACGCCCCGAGCGCCTCGTGCTGCTCACCGATGCGCGAGCCGAACCTCTCCTTCCAGGCCCACACCCTCTTCAGGAACTCCTGCCGACCGATCTCGTGGCGCGTCGTCTTCTCGGTCCGCTTGAGTTCCTTCTCGACGATCATCTGGGTGGCGATGCCGGCGTGATCGGTTCCGGGCAGCCAGAGGGCGTTGTACCCGCTCATGCGCTTCCAGCGGATGAGGATGTCCTGGAGGGTGGCGGTGAGGGCGTGGCCGAGGTGGAGCGAACCCGTCACGTTGGGGGGCGGCAGTACGATGGAAAACGGCGGGCGCGACGTGTCGTGCTCGTCGGCATGGAAGTAGCCGCTCGACTTCCACCGGCGGTACCAGCGGGCCTCCACCTCCCGGTGCTCATAACCCTTCTCCAGCTCGGTGCGCATCTCTTCAGTACTCACGAAGGTCTCCGGATGTTGCGATCAGGATCCCCTTCCCTCCCGCACCTTCACGGGACGGCGGGACTCGACTTCTTGCTCGGGAGAGCTAGCCCTGGCGGTCCTTGACGAGCCGGTCGAGGTGCTCGCGGATGATGGTCTCGGCGAGCTGGGGTACGACCTCCCAGGCGATCTTCTCGATCACCTCGCGCGAGGCGCGGGAGAGCGCTTCGCGGAGCCCGGCCTCGCCGCCGTCCGCCGCGGCCCCGGAAAGCTCCTTCTTCTCCTCGCCGAGAGAGAGCTCGGCGACCGGCGGCGCGACGACGTCCGGTGGGAATCGGTCCTCCGACTCCGACTCGGAGACGCCGAGATCGGAGACGGGCACGAGCTCCACCTCCTCGTCCACCTCGAGGAGCGGCAGGTCCATGGGCTCCTGCGGCGGCTCGGCGAGAGGGGCGGCCCGCGCTGCAGGCGCCGGGCCGGGAAGGCCGAAGTCGATGTCCTCGAGTGCGGTGATCGCCGCGCCGGGGACGGGCGGCTCGGGCGACGGTTGCACCGGGGCGACCGGTGTCGAGAGCCGCGCGGGGGCCGCAAGCGGAGTGAAGATCGCGGTCGAGTTCTCCGAGACGGGCGCCTCGGTCGTCTCGGTGACGTCGAGATCGCCAAAGTCGAGATCGATGGCGTCGGGGGCGGGGGGGGTCGCCGTCGCGGCGGGTACGACGGGCGGCGCCGAGGGCGCCGGCCTCGCCTTCCGAGCGAGGTCGAGTTCGCCCGCTTCCAGGGCACCTCGCTCGGTGTGAGCGCCGGCGGCGAGGGGAGGAAGGACGCCCGGCGGCTCCGGAGGCGGCGGCCGTGCCGGGGCCACGGGCGGAGTGGGTGCGAGCTCGCGCGCCGACGGAGCGGCCGGGCGCATCGCAGGGGGAGGAGCGACCGGGGCCGCGACCGGGGGCCGCTGCGGCAGCGGTGGACGCAAACCCGGCGGCGGGCCCAGCGGGGCGGCGCGAACGATCTCGGGAGCCGGGAAAGGGCGTGCCCCGGGAATCGCCTGGGCCGGCTTCGGCATGGGCGCCCTGAAGGGCGGGAGCCCTGTGGGCCGCGGCGGGGCGGCCGGCGCCCTCGGTGGCTCGAGCGGCCTCGCGGCGGCGGGGGGCGCGGGCACGGCCGGGCGTGCGGTCGGAGGGGGAGCCGAAAGAGGTCGCACGGGTGCCGCAACGGCGGGCGCACGGGCCGCCACGCGCTCGGCCGGGCCCGGCGCGGAGGCAGGCGAGGAGATGAGGTCCTTCACGCGGGCGAGGAGCGCCTGGCTCTCGAAGGGCTTCGCGATGTGGCCGTCGGCCTTGGCCGAGCGGGCGCGCGACTCGTCAAAGGCCTCGAAGGTCCCCGCGAGGAGGAGCACCGGGATGTGCCTCAGAGCCGGATCCGCCTTCACGGCCTCGCACACCTCGTAGCCGTTCTTCCTCGGCATCACCACGTCGGCCAGGATGACGTCAGGCCTGAGCTCCTTCGCTCGTGCGATGGCATCCTCGCCATTGTCGACGGCGGTGATCTTGAAATCCTCGCCCGCGAACGTGATCCCCACCACCTTCTGGATGGTGATGGAGTCATCCGCGAGGAGAAGGTTCTTGGGCATGGGGGTTCCGAGGCGAGTGGTTGCTCAGCAGTAACGCTTGGATTCCTTATTTGTCAAGGTTTGACGCGGTCTTCGGCGCATTCCGGCCCTGCTCCTCGGGAGAGGCGAAGAGGGCATCCCAGCTCGGGCGGCAGACCCCCTCCCCGCGGTCGTCAGCGGGGAGGATGCGGTCGGCAAGCACCGCGATGGCGTTGGCCCCTGCGTCGAGGAGCAAAGCCTTGCCGGCGTGCTCGCTCGCCTGGCCGCCGTAGAGGACCTCCATGTCGATGACGGGATGAATGGCGCGACCGTGGTAGAGCAGGCCCCGGTGCGCCGGCGGTGCGAGCGGCACCGGACACACCTCGGGGGCCTCGAGCACGCGCGCCAGGATGTGCAAGGGGACGGCGAAGGTGCGTCGGCCCCGGACGAAATGCAGCTCGCGGGTCCTCGGAGCGTCGAGCTCGGGCGGTGGGACGGAATGTGCGAAGGCGGGCTTCGCCGGCAGAGGCCCGAGCGTCGCCACGGCGAGCTCGAGCGCGATCGCACCCTCGCTCACGAGCGCCCCGAGAAAGGGGGGCGGGACGGGCAGGATCGTCCCGGCTGGCAGCTGGAAGACCTCGGCCTGCGCGAGGTCGACGATGCGGTGCACGAGGTCCACCTGGAGGGCAAGCGGAGGATTCGCCTCGGTCACGAGGGCGAATCGAGCGGGGCCAGCGGGCCGGCCGAGCGCAGCCGCCACAGGCAGGGCGTGAAGCGCGGCACCGCGGAAGGCGATCTCGCGCGAGGGGTGGGGGGTCGCCACGATCTCCAGCACCTGGGAGAGCCTGAGCGCGAGCCTAATCCCGCCGGCGGTGAAGAGGAGGGCCTTCCGCTCGGCAGGAAGCGACTCCATCCGCTCATGCTATAACAAGAAGTATGGGTGCGGCGGTGCTCCTCGTGGACGACGAGCGTTTCGCCCGGACCTTGTACTCCGACTACCTGTGTGTGGCGGGGTACGACGTCCAGGTGGCCGACACCGCCGACGCCGCCCTGGCGGCGCTGCGACAGCGCAAGTTCGACCTCCTCATCACCGACATCGTCCTACCCGGCGCCGACGGGCTCGAGCTCCTCACCGAGGCGAAGCGGCTCGATCCCGACATGGAGGCGCTCGTCATCACCGCGCTCGACCGGGTGGATCCGGCGGTCCGAGCCATGAAGTCGGGAGCGAGCGACTATCTCGTGAAGCCGGTGACTCCGGAGGCCCTGCAGCTCGCCGTGCAGAAGTGCCTCTCGGCCCGCGCCCTCCTCGCCGAGAACAAGGCGCTCCGCTCTCACATCCAGCTCTTCGAGACCTGCCAGCGCATCACCTCCTCGCTCGATCACGACCGGGCCATCGCGCTCGCGCTCGACGCCGTTTCCCAGGAGCTCTCCGCCGAGGGCGCCCTGTTCCTCGAGCAGTCGAGCCAGGACGAGCTCGTGCGGGCCGGGGAGGTGGGGCTCTCCCCTGAGGTCGCGCTGTCGCTCGCGAGCGCGAGCGCTCCCGCGGTGGCCGCGGCCGGGGGGGCCATCGCGGAGCTCGCCCTCCCCCCCGGTTCCCCCACGCCGAGCGCCGTGGTCCTGAGGGTGGCGGAGGGCGAGGCCCTGCTCGGAGCCGTGGTGGCCCTCGTCAAGGCACGTCCAGGCGCCGCGGAACAGACGAGCGCCGGGTTCGTCTGCAGCCACCTCGCACTCGCCTTGCGCACCCTCGGGCACCTGCGACAGGTCGAGCACCTCGCCTACCTCGACGACCTCACCCACCTCTACAACACGCGCTTCCTGGAGATCGTGCTCGACCGGGAGATGGAGGGCGGCAACCCCTTCTCGGTCCTCTTCCTCGACCTCGACCGGTTCAAGTCCGTGAACGATCACCACGGTCACGTCCTCGGCTCGAAGCTGCTCATCGAGGTGGGCCGGGTCCTTAAGTCCTGCGTCCGGGACGAAGACGTGGTGGCCCGCTACGGCGGCGACGAGTACGTGGCCGTCCTCCTCGGCATCGACTCCGGTGGCGCCCTCAAGGTGGCCGAGCGCATCCGGCGCTCGGTGGAGGACCACGTCTTTCTGTCCCGGGAGGGCGCACGCGTCCGCATCACGGTCTCGATCGGACTCGCGAGCTTCCCCGAGCACGCCACCCGAAAGTCGGAGGTCCTCGACCTCGCCGACCGCGCCATGTACCGGGGCAAGCGCTCGACGCGCAACGTCGTCTACATCGCCTCCCGCGACATGCCCTTGGCCGAAGGTCGTTAGCTACCGGGAGGTCGTTAGCTATCGCTCGACAAAGCACGGGGCCCCAGGTTTCCCTGGGGCCCCGTCGGCGACGACATCCGGGTTCCGCCCGGCCTAGCACGTAATGACGGTTGCCCTCGCCGTTCCTTTGCGAAGGAGTGTCTCTCCGATGTAAGGGCCGGGTCAACAATCCGCTACGCCGCAGCCGTCACGGGGCCGTCACATCCGTTAAAACCAGTAAAATTAAATAGTTAAACTATCAGTAGTCCATGTCGTCCATGTCGCCGCCTGCCCCCATCGGGGTCTGGGCGGCCTTCTTCTTCTTCTTCGGCTTTTCGGCGACGAGGGCCTCGGTCGTGAGGAGCAGGCTCGCCACCGAGGCAGCGTTCTGGAGCGCGGTACGCTCGACCTTGGTCGGATCGATGACGCCCGTCTCGAGCAGGTCCTCGAAGTTTTCCGTCTGGGCATTGAACCCGAACCCACCCTTGCCTTCGCGGATCTTCTGGATGACGACGGCCCCCTCCCAGCCGGCGTTGTGCGCGATGCGTCGGGCAGGGTGCTCGAGGGCCTCGCGCACGATATCGACCCCCAGCGCCTCGTCCGCGTTCTCGATTTTCAGGGCCTCGAGCGCGGGCAGGGTGCGCAGATAGGCGACACCCCCACCGGGAACGATGCCCTCCTCCACGGCCGCTCGGGTGGCGTGCAGCGCATCCTCGACCCGGGCCTTCTTCTCTTTCATCTCGGTCTCGGTGGCGGCTCCCACCTTGATGACGGACACGCCGCCCACGAGCTTGGCCAACCGCTCCTGGAGCTTCTCCTTGTCGTAATCGCTCGTCGTCTCCTCGATCTGAGCACGGATGACCTTGATGCGTCCCTCGATGTCGGAGCGCTTGCCAGCGCCGTCGATGATGGTGGTGTTGTCCTTGTCGACGGTGATGCGCTTGGCGCGCCCGAGATCGCGCATGCTCAAGTCCTCGAGCTTCTTGCCGAGCTCGTCCGCGATGACGTTCGCGCCCGTCAAGATGGCGATGTCCTTCAGCATTTCCTTCCGGCGATCGCCGAACCCGGGCGCTTTCACCGCGCAGACCTGCAGGCTCCCGCGCAGCTTGTTCACGACGAGCGTGGCGAGCGCCTCGCCCTCCACTTCCTCGGCCACGACGAGGAGGGGCTTGCCGGCCTTCACCACCTGCTCGAGGACCGGCACAAGGTCCGCCATGGCCGTGATCTTCTTCTCCGTGATGAGGAGGTAGGGGTCCTCGAAGACCGCCTCCATCCGTTCGGCATTGGTCACGAAGTAGGGCGACGAGTAGCCGCGGTCGAACTGCATCCCCTCGACCACCTCGAGGGTGGTCTCGAGCCCCTTCGCCTCCTCCACCGTGATGACACCTTCCTTGCCGACCTTCTCCATCGCCTGGGAGATGATGTCCCCGATGGCCTTGTCGCCGTTGGCGCTGATGGCCCCGACCTGGGCGATCTCGGCGCTGCCCTTCGTCGGGGTCGACATCTTTCCGAGCTCTTTCACGACGGTCTCGACGGCCCGGTCAACCCCGCGCTTCAGGTCCATGGGATTGTGGCCGGAGGCGACGAGGCGCAGCCCCTCCTCGAAAATGGCGCGCGCCAGGACCGTCGCGGTGGTCGTCCCGTCGCCCGCCTTGTCGGAGGTCTTGGCAGCGACCTCGCGGACCATCTGGGCTCCCATGTTCTCGAACCGGGGCTCGAGCTCGATCTCCTTCGCGACGGTGACTCCATCCTTCGTGATGGTCGGCGAGCCGTAGCTCTTCTCGATGACGACGTTGCGCCCCCTCGGCCCAAGCGTGACGGCGACTGCCTCCGCAAGCGTCTGGACCCCGCGGAGGATGGCCTCGCGGGCACCGTCGTGAAAAGCGATCTCCTTGGCAGGCATCGATGCGCTCCTCTATCCTGGAAAAGTCTTGAATTGACAGGATGATACAGTTCGGGCACTCACCCGAGGCGGGCCTAACATAAGCGGCCCACGGGCCTGGTCAAGCGCGCTCATCGCACGACCGAGAAGCAGGTACGATTCCGAGAGAAGATATCGCCGCCGTCTTGTCGAGATGCGGCTCCTTCGTTAGCTCGCACCCTGACGCATGCCCGGAAGAGGCGAAAATTCGGCAGAGGCCGATCGGCTCGCGGAGGATGCCCTCGCGCGGCTCGAGGAGGAAGACCCCGCGGGCGCTATCGACTGCGCGAGGAGAGCTCTCGAGCGATCCCCGCAGCACGTGGTGGCACTCCGCGCGCTCGCCTCCGCCCTGGCCGAGCTCCAACGCTTCGAGGAGGCCGAGGAGACGTACGAGCGGGCGCTCACTGTCGCGCCTCGCGACCTCGACCTCCTTGCCGATGCTTCGGATTTCTACCTCTACTTCGATGACGCGGACGACGGTGCGGTGCGCAGTCTCGAGCTCGCGACCCGGGGTGGGAAGCTGGCGCGCCGGGCGAAGGACGGAGAGCTCGCTCGGACCTTCGACCTCCTCGCCGGCCATGCCGAGCTCGAGCTCGGCGAGGCGGCCGCGGCGCTCTCCTTCTTCGAGAAGGCGCTCGACCCGGCGTGTCCGGACGGGGCCGAGGGCCGAGCGCTCGCGCTCTTCGAGCTGTGCCGGTTCGAGCGGGCGCGCGAGGAGCTCTTGAAGCTCGCGGAGGCGGAGCCCGGCCGCGCTCGTGTAAACCACACCCTCGGGCTCATCGCCGAGCGGGCAGGACGCGGCGAGGAGGCCGGTCGCGCCTTCGCACGGGCGCGCGAGCTCGATCCGGAGGCTTACCCCGAACCGGTCACCCTCTCCTCGAAGGCCTTCGACGCCGCGGTGGAGGCCGCTCTCGCGGCCCTCCCGGCGCCGCTCAGGGGCTACCTCGCGAACGTGGCCATCACCGTGGAGGACCTGCCGAGCGAGGATGACCTCGTCGCCTCCGACCCCCCGCTCTCGCCGGGCATCCTCGGCCTCTTCCGTGGAACGCCGGTCGGGGAGAAGGCCTCTCCCGATCCCTGGAGCCAGTTTCCCTCGAGCATCGTCCTCTACCAGAAGAACCTCGAACGCTTCGCCAAGGACCGCTCCGAGCTCGTCCGCGAGATCGGGGTGACCCTCGTCCACGAGGTGGGCCACTTCCTCGGGCTCGACGAGCAGGCGCTGTGGGAGCGCGGGCTCGACTGATCCGGCCGAAAAATTGACGGGTTACCGCCGATATCGGATCGTCGGGATCCAAATGGCCCCCGTCATCGACTCCGTGGAGCTCGCCCAGGTGCTGGCCGAGGCCGACGACATCGCACGCAGCGTGAATCAGAAGCTCACGAGCGCCCACCAGCTCCTCGCCTTCTTCACGATCCCGAACCGCGCCGAGGTGCTCCTGCGCGACCGGGGCATCGACGAGGACCGCATCCTGGCGGTCATGACCGAGAAGCCCAGGGAGCCCGAGGGAACCGAGCGCGACCTGCGCGAGCGCGCGCGCGAGGTGGCGCAGGGCCTCGGCGCCGAGGAGGTGGACTGCCTGCACCTGCTCATCGCCATGAGCCGGGTGCGCTCCTCGGCCGCTCACCAGCTCCTCGGCGCCTGCGGGCTGCAACTCGCTACCCTGCGCAACGTGGCCCTTTCTTACTTCACGAGCCGCATGCCGCGCCGCCTGAAGGATCTCGCGCCTCAGCCGGCCCGGGCGCTCGCCTCCCCGGCCGCGCGAACGTGGCCGCGCGTCGAGCCTGGTGCTCCCCGTCCGGTCCCGGCCGAGCCCTCCCCTCCTCCTCGCCGGAGCGAGGACCTTTCGAACGGGAACCCGGCGCCCGAGGAAAAGCCCCGGCCGCCGGTGGAGGCCTCCTCCCCCCGCGCCCTTCCTCCCCATGCGCTCGATCCCATCGCCTTCCCGTGGCTCGTCAGCCTCGGAAAGAACCTCACCGAGCTCGCCGCCAAGGGCCACCTCGATCCCCTCATCGGACGCGAGCGCGAGCTGGAGGAGTCGATCGACATCCTCGGCAAGCGGCGGACCAACAACCCCTTGCTCGTCGGAGAGCCGGGCGTCGGGAAGACGGCCATCGTGGAAGGCATCGCCGAACGCCTTCTCGCCGAGGGCCAGGACCGCCTCGTCGTGCAGCTCGACATGGCGAGCGTGGTCGCCGGGACCCAGCTGCGAGGCAGCTTCTCGGAGAAGCTCCTCGGCATCAAGGACGAGGTGAAGCGCGCGCAGGGCAAGGTCATCGTCTTCATCGACGAGATCCATACGCTCGTGGGCGCCGGGGCGACGAGCGAGGGTCCCCAGGACGGGGCCAACGAGCTCAAGTCGGCCCTCGCCCGGGGAGAGTTCCCCTGCATCGGGGCCACCACCCACGAGGAGTACCGGCGCCACATCGAGAAGGATCCGGCACTCGAGCGGCGCTTCACACCGGTGCTCGTGCGGGAACCCACCGTGCCGGACACGGTCCGCATCCTCGGCGGGCTCGTCTCGAGATACGAGCAGCACCACCGGGTCTCCTACGCCCGGGAAGCGCTCGAGGCGGCGGCTTCCCTCTCGGCCCGCTACCTCACCGACCGCTTCCTTCCCGACAAGGCGGTGGCCGTCCTCGACCTGGCCGGCTCCCGGGCCCGCCGGGAAGGCGCGAGCCGCGTGGACGAGAGCCTCGTCGCTCGCGTGGTGGCCACGATGGCCGGGATCCCCGAGTCGCGGCTCGTCGCCTCCGACCGCGAGCGCGTGCTCGGCATCGCGGAGGCGCTCGCCGAGCGCGTGGTCGGGCACGATCGGGCGATCGAGCGGGTGAGCGCGGTCCTCCGCCGCAACTACGCCGGGTTCGCCTCGCGCCGTCCCATGGGCTCCTTCCTCTTCCTCGGGCCAACCGGGGTGGGCAAGACCGAGCTCGCCCGCGCGCTCGCCGACGCTCTGTACGGCAGCGCCGACGCCCTCGTCCGCCTCGACATGAGCGAGTGCTCGGAGGCGACAGGGGTGGCGAAGCTCGTCGGAGCCGCTCCCGGCTACGTCGGCTACGGGGAGGGCGGACAGCTCACCGAGGCCGTCCGGCGCAGGCCGGCGAGCATCGTCCTCCTGGACGAGGTGGAAAAGGCTCACCGCGACGTCCTCATGCTGCTCTTGAGCGTGCTCGAGGAGGGTCGGCTCACCGACGGTCGCGGCCGGCACGTCGACTTCTGCAACACGGTCCTCGTGCTCACCTCGAACCTGGGAGGTGGCGAGGCCGCCCGCACTGCCTCCGGCGTCGTGGGGTTCGCCGCGGCGGCGAGCGGCCCGAGCGCCGAGGAGCGCGCACTCTCGGCCGCGCGCGCCGCCCTGCCACCCGAGCTGTGGGGCCGCCTCGACGATCGCCTGTTCTTCGCGCCCCTCGGGCGCGCGGAGCTCCGCCGCATCGCCCTCACCCTGCTCGCCCGCTCCTCGGAGCGGCTCGCGCAGGAGCGCCAGATCCGGTACACGGCCTCGGGCGAGGTGGCCGACCACCTCCTCGACCATGGCGGTCTCGACCCCCTCCTCGGGGCCCGGCCCCTGCGCGCCGCGGTGGAGCGGCTCGTGGAGGCCCCCCTCGCGGAGCACATCTTGCGCGGACTCTTCCTCGCGGGCGCCAAGGTCCGCGTCTACGTCGCGGAAGGCGCCCTGCGCTTCGCCGCCGCCTGAGGCGACCTCACCGGCCCTCTCGCGAACCGCTCCTCCGTGGATAGAGGCCGCGCTCCTCGATGTAGCGCAGCACGCGCGCCGGCACGAGCGCCGAGACGTCCTCGCCGCGTTCGCGAAGGCCGCGGATCTCGGTGCTGGAGATGGCCGGAAGGACGATCTTCACTTCGGGGGGAAGAGGGTGGCCGTGCCGGCCGACCGGGATGAGCCGGGCAAGCTCGGCTACCCGCTCCCAGCGGTACCACTTTCCCGCCTCGGAGAGGACGTCCGCCCCCACGATGAGGGAAAAGCGCGTCCCGGGGTGCTTCTCGTGCAAATGCTCGAGCGTCCGCACCGTCTTCCCGACGAGCGGGTCCGAAGCGAGCTCCTCCTCGGCCCGGCAGACGAACAGGCCCCGTAGCGCCCTCGCGGCGAGCTCGCACATGCGCACGCGGTCCGCGAAAGGCGCGAGTTCCTTGCCGAACGGGTGGAGGTAGCTCGGCAATAGCCAGACCTCCTTCACCCCTTGGGTTGCGAGGGCCCAGTACGCGGCCATGAGATGAGCGACGTGGGGGGGATTGAAGGACCCTCCGAGGAGCGCGATCTCGCGGCTCGCGGACCCCTCGCTCGCGCTCGTCCTTGACTCGGGCACGACCTCGCTCGGCATCGACCCCTCGACGAATCCTCGCCGGTCTGGGGCGGGACGACCGCCCGCTCCGGCCCATGAGCCGCCCACCACCTTACCCGTAAAGCATGTGAACCCGCCGCCTGCGTGCGAAGGCCGCCTCTTCCGGGACCCAGGCCTCGGCCATCTCCCGGATCGGCTTCCCCGCCTCGATCCCTTCCCGTTCTCTGGCCGAACCGCACAGGAGGTCGAAGGCCGGGACCCCCTCCGCGAACTCGTAAGGGGCTGTCCGCCAGGCGAAGGCGCCCGGATCGAGGTGGCGCGCCGCGGCAACACAGGCGAGGCCGGTCAGGACGGGACGAAAGGAGGCGCGGTCGACGACGAAGAGCTCGGCTCCGAAGCACCTCTGGCCCGCGTGCTTGTCGAAGCCCGGCACGAAGCTCGCCGGCCTGAAGAGGACCCCGGGAAGCCCTTCCCTGGCGAGCGCGTCGACGAGCGCTTCGGCCCTGAGCCAGGGCGCCCCGAACAGCTCGAAGGGGCGGGTCGTTCCGCGGCCCTCCGAGAGGTTCGTTCCCTCGAGAAGGCACATGCCGGGGTAGACGAGCGCGGTGGCCGGAGTGGGCATGTTGGGCGACGGGAAGACCCAGGGCAGGCCGGTCTCCTCTTGCCCTTGGCGTCGTCGCCACCCGCGGCACTCGACCACGCTGAGCTCGAGGTTCGAAAGGCCGCGCTCGGAGCGGAACAGGTGGGCGAGCTCTCCCACCGTGAGGCCGTGGCGGGGAGCGAGATCGTGCAGCCCGCAGAAGCTCTCGAAGCCTCTGCAAAGCCGGGGGCCCTCGAAGAGCAGGCCGCCCAGGGGGTTTGGACGGTCGAGTACGATGAATCGCACCCCGGACCGGGCCGCCGCTTCCATGCAGAGCATCATGGTGGCCTGGTAGGTGTAGTAACGAGCGCCGACGTCCTGGATGTCGAAGACGAGGGCATCGAGGCGGGCGAGGTCCTCCCCGCGGGGCGAGAGCGACTCCTTGCTCGTACCGTAGAGTGAATGGACCGGCAGGCCCGTGCTCGCGTCCCGCTCGTCGCCCACCGCCGCCATGTAGGGCGCGTCTCCTCGCACGCCGTGTTCGGGTCCGAACAGCGCGACGAGGTTCACGCGGGAGTCCTCCTTCATGAGGTCGGCGGCATGGCGCAGCCGTCGATCGACCGAGGTGGGATTGCAGACGAGTCCCACCCGCAGTCCGCGCAAGGCGCGAAAGCGGTCGGCCACGAGCACCTCGAGCCCGGTCCGGACCCCGGGCGGAGCTGTGCGGCTGCGCCGGTGCACGGGCGTCCCCACCGGGCGAAACCGCTCCCGCCTGGCCCGGGGATTTTCCACTCCCCGCCGCCTCGGCTTGCCTGGGCCCGCGGGCCTTCTCCTCATCGCTCTTTCCCGTCCTCGCCTTCGGCCTTGCGCGCACCCCGGGCGCGAGTCCCAAAGGGTGAGGAGCGTAGCACGGTGTCCGCGGGCCGGTGCTTCTCAATCCTGCGAAGGACGGCCGCAGAGGTCGGTCGCGGTGTTGCAGCGGTACCCGAGCTCGGCAGGGCAATCGGCGTCGCTCGTGCAGGGCGCGCTGCAGAAGCCGATGGCGCTCGCTTGGCTCCCGGAAGGGAAACACTGCAGGAGGGACGCCGCGCAGTCCTGGTCGGTGAAGCACGGGCTCAGGAAGGCCTGGTTGAGCGCGGAGCAGCCGCCGGCGGCCACGCAGGCGCTTGTGCTCCCCTGGCCCTGGCAGCTGAAGCCGGCCGGGCAATCGGAGCTGGAGGTGCAGGCGTAGCTGCACACCTCCACGTCGGGCGGAGACATGACGCACATGGCCGCCTGTCCCGAGGGTCCGGGGCTACAATCGCTGCTCGACGCGCACGGGCCACAGCTCGGCCGGGGCGTCGAGGCTGCGCACAGGTGGTCGAGGCACTCGGCGCCCGCGCCGCATTGGGCGTCGCTCGTGCAGGCATAGCAGCGCCCGTCCGAAGCGCAGAAGAGGCCCGCCGAGCAGCTGTTGGAGAGGCAACCACGGTGGTCGCCATCCCCCTCGTCCACCCCGAGGCCGAACTCCACCTGCGCCGAGGTGCGCTCCGTGAGGTCCACCGCGATCGGGCTGCCCGAGAACCCGGCCAAGCTCGCCTGCACGGTGAAGAGGCCGGGAGGCAGCGGGAAGAGGGTCGCCACCTCGCCCGTGGCGGGCGCCGCGAGAGCCGCCCCCTCCACGTCGTAGCGCGCGTTCGCCCCCGAGCTGCCGCCCGAACAGCTCACCGCCGCATAGATGGTGCGGGCCACGGCGAGGTGCTTCACGTCCACGTCGGCCAGAACCACCCGCGCGGCAGGCCTCACCTGCACCGATACGGTGCCGGCCCGGGCCGCCCCGTCATAGAGCACCACCTGCCCCGGTCCCACCGGCGCGTTCTCGATGGTGTAGGAGCCGTCGGAGGCGATGAGCGCCTGGGTGGCGGGCGCGCCCAGCACGTAGGCATAGGCCGAGCCCTGTTGAAACGCGCCGATGAGCCTGCCTTGAACTTGCCCTTGCCCGAGGTCCGGCGTGTCGATCCCGCCGCAGGCGGAAAGCTGCGCCAGGAACACGACGAGGAGGGCCGGGTAAACGCTTCGGCTCATATGCCCCCTTTGACTCCTCGAGAGGCCGCTCTGCCACGCTTCCGCATCAGAATCTCCATCCCCCTCCGAGCGAGAACTCCCCGAAGCCGCTCGAACGGTTGCTCCCGTTCACCTTCAGGATCATGAAATCGAGTTGAACCTCGGCGCCGACCGTGATCCGCCCGAAGTCGACGCCCAGGCCACAAAGGAGACCAGGCGTGAGGGTGAGGTAGCTCTGGGCCGGCACCAGATCGAGCCGGAAGGTGCGCTGCAGGGAAACGAGCGAGAGCCGGGGTCCGGCGAGGAGATGCCACCGCTCGCTCGCGAGGGGGTTGAAGCGCCAGGGAAGGGCCACTCCAGCCGTGAAGGCGCTGTAGCCATAGGAGGCGGAGACCGGCCCGGCCGAGGTCACCTGCGTCGTCGAGCCCGATCCCACCGAGCCGGTGGCGTCGATGCGCAGGTTCACCCGCGCGGAGGGAAAGTCCCTGGCGGTGAGGGTGAGGCCCGCCCCCACCACCGGCCCGAGCACGTCGCGGCGGCTCTGGCGGTCGAGGAAACCCATGAGGGCGACCCGGGGCGCGAGCTCGAATCGCCCGGTGGAGCGGCTCTCGAGCCGCACGAGGTCGACCCGCTCGCCGGGCTTGAGATCGACGGCATCCTCCAGGGCCGGCTCGGCCCCCCCCTTGGCGAGTTCGATCCGGTGTTTGCCCGGATCCACCGCGGCCCCCCCGGGCAGATCGGTCAAGGCGAGCCCGTCGACGCTCAAGGTGAATCCGTCGAGGCGCGGATCGTAGCTGTACAGCTCGGGTTTGCCGCGCCGCACCACCGCCCCCACGAGCACGATCGGATCGACCCCCACCTCGCTCGTCTCGGCCGAGGGCCTCTGGCGCCCCTCGGTGAATGCGTAGGTGAGGCGGCGGGCGTAATCGTGGGCTTCCGAGACGGTCACCGCCCCGTCTCCGTTGCGGTCGGCCTTGTTCCTCAGGGCCTCCACGAAGAAGTGCGTGTAGATGTCGTTCTCGAGGCGCTCGTCCTCCCGCGCCGTCTCACCCCAGTCGCTCGCGGCGAGCACCACGCTCGCCCGGGAAACCTCCTCGATGGGACGCACGAAGAAGCCGCCCTTGAGCGAGGAGCGCTCCTTCTCCACCGCCTCGGGCAACATCGACTTGCCCCCGCCGGAGTGGCAGGCGGCGAGGATGAGGACTTTGCGACGCGACGAGAGTGCGTCGAACTCAGCCTTGAGCTCGTCGACCGACAGAGCGGTGCCCGGCACGTCGGCGACGTGCGTCTCGCGGGTCACGAGATAGCGTCTGAGGTCCCCACGCGCGTCCCGCGAAAGCGTGCCGTGGGTCGAGATGTACACGAGCACGGTGTCGCGCTCGTCCTGCACCTCGGCCGAGAGCCTCGCGAGCGCCGCCTTCACCTCCTCTCGCGAGGGGCCGCCCTTCAGGACCGTCACCGAGTCGAAGGCGCCGAGCGACGGATCCTGCAGCACGGCTGCGAGGTCGTCGGCGTCCTTCTCCGAGTAGCGCAAGGTGTTCCAGCCCGCCTCGTCGAAGGTGCGTATCCCGATGACGAGCGCGAGCTTTCTCGGCGCGTAGCTGCGGTCGACGGCGCTCTGAGGGACGCGGAGCGGAACGAGCCGGCCCTTCTCCCCCGAGGTCGAGCACGCGAGGCACACCACGAGCGCCAGCGCAAGCCGGTCCTTCCTGGCCGGTTTCATCGGCAGCGGCCGCATGGCGTCTCGTTCCTAGTGACCCCTTCCCGGCTCCGCCTCCCTCTCGAAAGACCAAAGACTCACTCGACCCTCACTTCCACCTCGTCGACCGCCACGGCCTTTTCACCGGCCCCCCATCCCTCTCCCACCCCTTGGCCCAGGGCCAAGACGTCCGAGGATCCGATGGGCCCCGCACTTGCGAGGAGGAGAAAGCGCTGTAGCCCGCGCAGTCCGTTCAAGGGAAAGGCCGCCGGCCGTCCCCCCTCCGATACGTCGATTTCCCCCGCATGTGCGAGGTGCGCGCGAAAGAGGACGTCGCGTTCGCCTTCTCCGAGCCTGACCAAGACGAGGTAGGCGGGCCTGCTCACCTCGATTCGGAAGGCGAGGCTCGCTTCGGCCGAAACCCTCTGCCCGCTCTCGCCGCGGGCCAAGGCCCGGCTCCCGGGCTCCACCACCGCGAACCTCAGCCTGGCCGGTACGGCGAGCAGGGCCTGACCCTTCTCCCCACCCGCGCGCCAGCTCTTCTCCACGAAGACAAGGGCGCCCGAGAAGACCAGGAGGAGCGCGGCGGCGGCCGCCCACAGGCCGGGGCGAGTGAAAGGAGCGAGCCTCCTCACCCGCCGCTCGATCCGGGCGTACTCGAGGTCATCGCCCCGTGCCTCGCCTGAAGGTTTCGCCACCCGTCCCAGAGCCTCGTCCACCGGTCCATCGAGCGGGTCGGGATGGGCGAGGAGAAAGGCCTCGCAGGCCTCGCACTCTCGAGCGAGGTGGCGCCTGAGCTCCCGGGCCTGCTCGGGATGGATCTCCCCCGAAAGGAGTCGCCGGCACGTGTCCTCGGTCAAGTGGAGCGAACTCATCCTTCGGAAGCCCCCGCTCAATTGGACTCGTCTCCCCGCAACTTGGCCACCTCGGCGAGGAGCTTCATCTTCACCTTGGCCCGGAAGCGCTCAAGCCGCATGGTGATGGCGCTCTTCCCCACTCCGAGGCGCTCGGCGATCTCGCGGGCCGAGAGCCCGCCCTCGACGTAGAAGAGCCGCACCGTCTCCTTCTCCGGCCCTTCGGCCAGCTCGGCGATGGTCCGCCGCACGAGCTCGTGCTCGGCCTCCACTCCGAGGTCGAGCCGCTCGAGGAACGGTTCCGCGTGCCCGGCCACCTGCTTTAGCTTCTCGAGGACCTCGTGCGCGGCGCGGTGGCGGGCGAGCAGGGTGAGCGCGCGGTTGCGGGCGATGGCGAGGATCCACCGCCCGAAGCGCTCCTGGTTCTTCAGGCCGCGCAGGTTGCGCAGGGCGCGCACGAAGGATTCCTGGACCACGTCCGCCACGTCATCGGGGTCGAGCTCGGCAAAGGAACGCGCCACGCGAGACACGGCCGGTCGGTACCGCTCGTAGAGCGCGCGCTGCGCAGCGCCATCGCCCTCGGCCGCGCGCGCGACGAGTTGAACCTCGTCAGCCCCATCGGGGCTGGGAGCGCGCGCCCTGTTCGCTCGGTCGTGGGCCACTCGGCGAAGGCTACTACGCCGCCCGCGCGTCCGAGCTTGCCCCCCACGTGACCCGAAGCGTCCGGACTTTGAAGCCCGGGCTTCTACGAGCCTTTCGCCGCCATACCCCAAAGCCCCGCCCCCGTGTATATCCCTCCCCGAATGAGCGAACAGGACGAGAGCCTGGTCCAGCTGGGCTGGCCCGATATCGCCGGGGCTCTGGCGCAGCGCTGCCGCCTCCCGGCCGGCCAGCGGCGAGCCCGGGGACTCGGCTTCTTGTCGAGCGCAGGCGAGGTGAAGGAGGCGCTCGCGCGGGTGGAGGAGGCCCGCGGGCTCGCCGAAAGCGGGCTCACCTTGCCCCTCTTTGTCCAAGGCTCGGTCGAGGGTCACCTCGACCGAGCCGCGAAGGGGGGCACGCTCGAGCCCAATGCCCTTCGCGAGTGCGCCGCACTTCTGCGGGCGGCCGCGCGAACACGACGCGTCCTCGCTGCTCGAGCCGCGGAGAACCCGAGGCTCTTCACCATCACTCAGGCGCTCTCCGAGGACGAGAGGCTCTCCGACAAGATCGAGCGAGCCGTGGAACCCTCCGGGACGGTCTCCGACCGGGCGAGTCCCGAGCTCGCCCTCTTCCGCGAACGCGTGCGCGGGCTCCATCGCGCCCTCAAGTCCAAGGTGGAGGAGCTCCTCGCCGACGAGGCGATGCAGATGCACCTCAGGGACCGCTACTTCACCATCCGCGACGAGCGTTACGTCCTTCCCATCCTGGCGAGCTCGCGCTCGCAGGTGCCCGGCATCGTCCACAACGCCTCCCAGTCCGGGCAGACGCTGTTCGTCGAGCCGCAGCCCATGGTGGACATGGGCAACGAGCTCACCATCGCGAGCGCGCTCGCCTCCGAAGAGGAGGCGCGCATCCTGCGCGAGCTGTCGGGGGCGGTGGCGAGCCAGGGCGACGAACTCGTGAGGGACCTCGAGATCCTCGCCGAGCTCGACCTGCTCGAGGCGGAGGCGCGCCTCGCCTCCGAGCTCGACCTCCACGTGCCGGAGGTGGGCGTTCCCGGCCAGGGCTTCCTGCTCCGCGCGTTGCGCCATCCCCTCCTCGTGTTGCAGGGGAAGAAGGTGGTGGCGAGCGATGTCCGGCTCGAGGAACCGGGGCGCGCCCTCATCGTCTCCGGCCCGAACGGCGGGGGCAAGACCGTCACCATCACCGCCATCGGCCTCTCGGCCTGCCTGCTCAGGGCAGGGCTCCCCATCCCGGCCGCCTCGGGCTCGCGCCTGCCCCTCTACGGCGAGGTCCGGGCTGCGGTGGACGAGCGCGGCGACCTCGCCCGCGACCTCTCCACCTTCACCGCCCACCTCACCCGGGTGCGGGACATCGCCCTCGCGGCCCACTCCCGGTCCCTCGTCCTCATCGACGAGATCGCGGCCGACACCGATCCGCGCGAGGGCGCCGCCCTGGCCATCGCCGTCCTCGAGGATCTCCTCGAGAAGGGCGCCCAGGTGCTCGTCACGACCCATCTCGACGAGCTCAAGGCGCTCGCGCTCGTCGACCCGCGCTTCGTGAACGCCCGCGTCGGCTTCGATCCGGAGAAGCTCGCCCCCACCTACGAGCTCTACCTCGGCTCTCCCGGCAGCTCGTCGGCGCTCGAGGTGGCCCGCAGGGTGGGGCTCACAGCCAAGGTCCTCGACCGGGCGCACTCCGCCCTCTCCGGCCAGGGCGGAGCGCTCGCCCAGGCCCTGCGCACGCTGGAGGAGGAGCGGGCCCTGCTCGGCCGCGATCGGGCGAGCGCGAGGAAGGCCGAGGCGAACGCCGCCCTGGCGATCCGGCGCGCCGAAACCCGGGAGGAGGCGGCCCGCAGGGCCGAGCGCGAAGCCGCGGCGCGGCTCGGCGAGGCGTTCGCCGCCGAGATCGATCTCGCTCGCGAGGAGGTGTCGCGCCTGCTCGCCGAGCTCATGTCCGCACCCACCGTGAAGAAAGCCACCGAGGCGGCGCAGAAGCTCGAGACCTGGCGCGCACCCATCGCCCAGGCGAGCCGCCTCGCCAAGGCCGAGGCGCAGGCCGGTCCCGAGGCCGTCCCCGGTGGCGAGGTGAAGCGCGGTTCGCGCGTTCGCATCCTCTCCCTGGGACAGGAGGCGGAGGTCCTCGAGGTCGAGGGAGACGAGGCGCTCCTGCGAGCTGGCGCGCTCAAGACCCGGCGGCCCGTCTCCGACCTCTTGCCCCTGCGCGGGAAGGTCACCCCCGGCCAGGGATTCGCGAGGAGCCGGGACGAACGCCTCAGCGCTGCCCTGGAGGCGCGCCCGGCCTCGCTCACCCTGCCCGAACGCCGGCTCGACGTCCGGGGAGCGCGGGTGGAGGACCTCGTGCGGGAAGCCGATCGCTTCCTCGATCGACTTTACTCCCAGGGCGTCCCCGATGCCGTCATCCTTCACGGACACGGCACCGGGGCCCTGAAGGCGGCCCTGCGGGAACACCTCGCCGCCTCGCCTTACGTGGGAAGCTTCCGCCCGGGCGAGCGCCACGAGGGAGGCGACGCGGTCACGGTCGTCACTCTCCGTCGGTGAACCCCTCCACGGGCGCCCCGGACGCGGGCGAGCAGGCCCGATCCGGGACAGGCTCCGAGCGACTTCCGTCACCTGTCTTTCACATGTCAGTCACGGACGGTTGGTAGAAGCGCGCCTGTTCCCCGAGAGTTCCCGATGGTTCGCCCCTTTTTTGGAGGTGTCGAATGAGCCGCGGCGCTTCACTCGTTCTTGCAGCTTTTCTCGCCCTGCTCGGCCCGAGGATGGGCCTCGCCGAGGAGCCAGCGCAGCCCGCTCCACCTCCTCCCGCCCCCAAGGTGACCATCACCCCTTACGGCTTCATCCTCGTTCAATCGTGGTGGAACGACGGTCCGTTCGCAGCCCGGGATCAGCCGTTCCAGGTGCTGCAGAACCACGACGGCGGCTCTTACCTCATCAGCGCCCGCGGCTCGCGCTTCGGGTTCAAGATCGGCCTTCCCGACGATCCCTTCACCGGCGCCCACCTCTCCGGGCTCGTCGAGGCCGACTTCAAAGGCGGCAACATTCCGAGCGCGGTCACCTCGACCTGCACGCTCTCCGGCACCGCTCCCAACCAGAAGGTCACCTGCAGCAACACCGTCAACGCGAGCGGCACCGCCTGGTACAACAGCATCCTCCGCCTGAGACTCGCCTACCTCACCGCCACCTGGGGCGATGACACGACCAGGTTCTCCATCGTGGCCGGCCAGGACTGGCGCATCGTCGCTCCCCTCGCGCCCACCAGCATCGCCTTCGGCTACGACCAGATTTTCACTCAAGCCGGCAACCTCAACGTCCGCGATCCCCAGTTGAAGGCCATCCTGGATGCGGCGCCGGGCAACCTCGGTGTCAACGTCTCGGCGGCCATGCTCTCGCCGCAGGACACCGCCACCCTCTTCTCGACGGGACCCGCGGTCGATTACGACGCCGGCAACCGTTCCCGCATGCCCAACTTCGAGGCTCGCCTCGCCGGCTACCTGCTCGACGGCAACAAGAAGGTGGCCGAGGTGGGCCTCGCCGGAGGAATCGGCTGGCGGCGCTACGACAACAGCGCCACCCCCAACGCGACCGTGGACACCACGACCAAGATCGGTGCGGTCGATGCGGTCTTCAACCTCCCCTATATCACCGTGCAGGGCGAGGGCTACCTCTCCGACGGCATGGAGGACTCGTACGCGGGTTTCCTCAGCTCGGCGGTGGTCCTGAACAGCAACGCCGCCGGCACCCAGCTCGTGAGCGTGACGAACCTCGAGTCACAGGGGTACTGGGCCCAGGCCGTCCTGAAGCCCATACCCGTGGTGTGGATCCCGGTCGGCTACGGCATGGAGCAGGTGCGTTACCACGGGATCGCGGCGAGCGCGCTCCCCCGCATCCGCAACTCGGAGTTCCATACCGGCATCCTCCTCAACATGGTGAACCCATGGAAGTTCGGGTTCGAGTTCACCCACACCGTCTCCGGCTACCCGAACAACCTCGGTCCGGCCACGGCCGAGCAATTCGTCCTCGCCTCGAGGCTCGACTTCTAGGCCCGGTCACGCCGGAAAAGACGAGGAAGCATGAGGGCGTCCGCGGCCTGCGCGGACGCTCACGTCGTTTTCGTCGCACCCTGACGAGGTGCGCCGAGCATGGTCGATCCCGGGGCCGTGGCCCTGTATCCTCTCTGGCTGGGCTACCCCTTCTCGCGCCCGGCCCAAGGGCGGGCGCGGGACGCTCCTTCAAGAGCGGAGCAGGGTGAGCTCGTCTGGGGGATCCGAGCCATGAAGAACAAGGTCGGCGACTGGATGACTCCGAATCCCATCACCGTCGACGCGTCGGCCACGGTGGTGGAGGCGATCCATCTGCTCAAGGACAAGAACATCCGGCGCCTCCCGGTCATGAAGAACGGCCGGCTGGCCGGCATCGTGACCGAGAAGATGCTCATCAGCTTTTCCCCCGGGAAGTCGAGCTCGCTCGACACCTGGGAGCTCCATTACCTGCTCGCCAAGACGCCGGTCACCGAGGCCATGAACCCGAAGCCTTTCACGGTGACGCCCGGGACCGACATCGCCGAGGCCGCCCAGCTCATCCGCGACAAGAAACTGAACGGCATCACCGTGGTCGACGAGCAGGGCGACCTCGTGGGCATCTTCACGACCACGAACGCTCTCGAGGCGCTCATCTGGTTCGCGAAGCACGTGGGCTCGGCCGAGAAGGGGTAGCTTTTCGCGTCTCACCCGATGAAGAGCTTCGCCGCCACGATGAGGCCGTAGGCGATCACCACCGCCTGGAGGGCCTTGGCGGGCAGCTTCTGAGCCAGCCGCGCTCCGACGAAGCCTCCGGCGACCGAGGTGACCATCATCACCCCCGCCTGCGGCAGGCGTACCGCACCGGCCAGGAGGAAGTACACGGCCGAGATGCCGTTGATGATGCAGCCGAAGAGGACCTTCAGCCCGTTCGCGGCCGGAAGGCCGTGCGGGATGAGGATGGCCATCGCCGCCAGCATCATGATCCCGATACCGGCGCCGAAGTAGCCGCCGTAGAGCGAGATGAGGAACTGCACGGCGATGAGCGCGGCCGGCACCCGGGCCGCGCTGGAGCCCGTCCGCTGCGCCACGAATCGCGCCACCGGACCCTGCAGCCCGAGCAGCGCACAGGCGAGGAGGATGAGCCAGGGCACGAGGGCGCGGAAAGCGCGCTCAGGGGTGTGGAGGAGGATGAAGGCGCCCGCGACCCCACCGAGCAGGCAAGGGACGGTGAGGACGAGCGCGCGATGACGCTCGAGAGCGATCGTCTCGCGATAGGCGTAGACCGAGGAGACCGTGCCGGGCCAGATGGCCGCGGTGTTGGTGGCATTGGCGATGCGGGCCCCCATGCCGGTGTGAAGGAGCGCCGGGAAGGAGACGAGCGAGCCGCCCCCCGCCACGGCGTTGATGACGCCCGCCGCAAACCCCGACAGGCCTAGAATGATCCAGGTGAGCACGCGGGACCCCTGCCCCGTTTCCCGCCGACGAGGCCTCGCGGCTCGCCTTCGGGGGAAGCGTTTCCCGACGGAGGGAAGCCATGGAACACCTGACCCACGACCACGCAGAGATCATCCACTTCGCCGGCCGCCACCAGCTCTCGCCCGCCCTCGACGCCGAGCGCCGACCGGCCTTTGGGCAGCGACCGGGCGAAGACCTCGTCCGCTGCGGCTGGGAACCGTTCTTCGCGGCGATGACCACCCTGCGGCTCGACCTCCACTTCGACCCGGATGACCCCTCCTCCGCCCGTTTCGTGAGCAGGGTGCGTGCTGTCCACCCACCTCGCACCCAGGCGTTCTTCGAGGCCGCACGGGAGGCGCGCCGCTTCCTGCGGGCGCTGTTCGGCAGGACCGCTCGGTGAAGCGGGTTCTCGGAGCAGGCCTTTCAGCGCCGGTGCCTCCGGAGACGAGGCCCGCTCCGCCGCGCGCTCTTCTTCTGGGCCTGGGACGGGGAAACCTTCCTCTTGCGTGGAGTCTCGCTCGCCTGCTCTTTCCGCTCCCTCTTCGCCGTGGCAGCTCCCGGGTGGGCGGTCGAGCGACCCCGTCCCTCCCTCGGCGCGAGACCGAGGTCCACCTGCCGTCTCGCCGGGCTCGCCGCGAGCACCTCGACGTCCATCCGGTCGCCGACCCGGAAGGCTCGCCCGGTTCCGCGCTGCACGAGAGCGTGCAGCGCCTCGTCGAGTGCGAACCCCTCTCCCAGGTTCTCCAGCTTCACGAGGCCCTCGATGGCGAAGGGTTCCACCTCGACGAACAGGCCGAACTCCACCACGCTCGCCACCGTGCCCTTGAAGCGCTCCCCCACCTTGTCCTGCATGAAGAGCGCGGCATAGAACGCAGCCACCTCCCGCTCGGCCTGCATGGCGGCGCGCTCGCGCTCGGAGCACAGCGTGGCGATGGACTCGAGGTCGGGGTGCGCGGCGCGAACCTCGCCCAAGGCCTTCCGGCGCCACTGCTCCTTGAGAAGGCGGTGCACCATGAGGTCGGGATAGCGCCGTATGGGCGAGGTGAAGTGCAGGTAGTGCTCGGCCGCGAGTCCGTAGTGACCGATGTTCTCGGCCGAGTAGACGGCCTGCATCATGGCGCGCAGGAGGAGCTGGTTCAGCGCGCGCTGCTGCGCATGGCCCTCGAAGGCCTTGAGGAGAGCCTGGAGCTCCTTCGGCCCGAGCGGACCCTCCGGAACCTCGAAACCGTGGGTCCGCGCCAGCTCCCGAAAGGCGGCGAGCTTCTCCTCGTCGGGCAGCCCGTGAACCCGGTAGATGGTGGGCCAGTCGCGCGCCTCGAACTCCCGCGCCACCGCCTCGTTGGCGGCCAGCATGAGCTCTTCGACGACCCGGTGGGCGCGGTTGCGAGGGCGCCGCTCGATCCCGCGCACGCGCCCTTCCTCGTCGAGGAGGATGCGGGACTCGGGCAGATCGAAGTCGATGGCCCCGCGCCGGGTGCGCATGAGGGTGAGCTTCTCCTGCAGTACCGCCATGTCCTCAAAGATCGGGCGCAAGGACTCCCGGTGGGGCACCCTCTCCCCGTTCAGCACCCGGGCCACCTCCTCGTAGGTGCAGCGGGCCGCGCTGCGCATGACGCCCTCGTAGAACTCGGCCCGCTGGGTACGCCCGTGGTCGTCCACGGCGATGTCGGCGACCATGCATAGCCGATCCACCCCCGGGTTGAGCGAGCAGATGCCGTTCGAGAGCCGCTCGGGCAGCATGGGGAGGACCTGGGAGGGGAAGTAGACGCTCGTCCCGCGCCTCAGCGCCTCCCGGTCGAGCGCGCTGTTCGGCCGGACGTAATGTGCCACGTCGGCGATGGCCACCACCGCGCGCCAGCCCGTCCGTCCCTTCTCGCGGATCCGTTCCACGTAGACCGCGTCGTCGAAGTCCCGCGCGTCCTCGCCGTCGATGGTGACGAGCTTCATCCCGGTGAGATCGCGGCGCCCGGAGCGCTCGGAAGGGAGCACCACGTCCGGGACAGCCCGAGCTTCCTCGCTCACATCGTCGGAGAAGAGGTCGGAGAAGCCGCGCGCATACGCGACCTTCAAGGCCTCCACCCTCGGGTCACCTGGGAGGCCCACCCGCTCCACCACCTGCCCGGCGCGCGCACCGGAGCCCGGCGCGAGCGCGACCTTGACCACCTCGCCATCCTGGGCCAGGTCGGACGCGGGGACCGCCACGTATGCCTCGAGCCGTGGGTCCGAGGGCACGACAAAGCTCGAGCGCCCGCGAGCGTGATAGGTGCCGATGAGCCACCGCTGGCGGCGCTCGACCACCTCCTCGATCCGCCCCATGGTGCGCCCCCGAGGAGCCGGGACAACGCGCACCCGCACGAGGTCACCGTCGAGCGCCTTGGCCGCCTCGCCCGGGGGAACGAACACATCTGCGTCCTTCCCGGAGAGCGGAGCGACGAAGCCGTAGCCGTCCCGATGGCGGGTGAGGGTACCCACCATACCCCTCCCCCGCCCGAGTGCGAGCGGCGGACTGCCCACCGTCGGGCGGGGGGGCAGCGTAGGCGCGGCCCGGGGCAAGGCATAGCGCCGCCCATCCCGGCGAAGCGTCCCGTCCCGGACGAGTTCGCGCAGGGTACGCTTCACGAGGGTCCGCTGGCCGGGGCCGAGCTTGGCACGCTGCATGAGGTCGCGGACGGAGAGGAGCTTGCCGGCGACGGCGCGCAGCTCCGCCAGGAGCTGTTCGCGGGGGACCGGCTTGGCGGAGGGGGATGACACCCCGGCAGTCTAACCGCTGCCGCCCATGGCTCCACAACTATCGCCGGCCTCGAGACCCCGAGGGTCCGTCGCCACCTTGACAAGCCGATGAGAGCCAGCCATGAACCGTTCGTGATCGAGCCCGACGAGGCACTTTCGCGCATCCTCGAGGCACTCGCAGACGTCGCTCCCCTTCCCGAGGAACGGGTTCCCCTGGGCGAAGCTCTGGGTCGCGTGCTCGCGCAGGACGTCCTCGCTCCGTGGGCGCTTCCCCCATTCGACAGCTCGCAGATGGACGGCTACGCCCTGTGCGCGGCCGACGCGCGCAGGGCGGGGGCGCGGCTCAGGGTGTCCTTCGAGGTCTTCGCTGGATCGCGGCCTCCCCCGCCACTCGAGCGCGGGACCTGCTGCCGCGTTTTCACCGGCGCGCCCATCCCCGCCGGGGCCGACTCCGTCGAGATGCAGGAGGAGGTGGCGCGCCGGGGAGGGGTGGCCCACTTCCGGCGACCCGCCGAGCCCGGCCGCTTCGTGCGCAAGAAGGGCTCGGATCTCGAGCAAGGCTCGGTCGCCTTGCACCGCGGTAGCCTCGTAGAGCCGGGAGCGATCGGCGCCGCCGCCGCGCTCGGCCGGACCGAACTCGCCGTGCATCGCCGCCCACGGGTGGGCCTCATCGCCACCGGGGACGAGATCGTCGCGCTCGATCTCCGGCCCGAGGCTGGCCAGCTCGTCGACTCCAACAGCCATGCCCTCGCTGCCGCCTGCCGCGAGGCGGGCGCCATCCCGGTTCGCCTCCCCATCGCACGCGATGAGCCGGGAGCCCTCCTTTCCGCCATCGCGGCCTGCGAGGGCCTCGACGCCATCGTCTCGACGGGCGGCGTCTCGGTGGGCAAGAAGGACTTCATGAGGAAGGCGCTCCTCGCCTCCGGCGCCCGCCTCGGCTTCTGGCGCGTCGCCATGCGCCCGGGTAAACCCATCGCCTTTGGACGGCGAGGCCGCACCGCGGTGTTCGGCCTCCCGGGTAACCCGGCGAGCGCTCTCGTCACCTTCGAGCTCTTCGTCCGGCCGGCCCTGCGCGCGATGGCCGGGCTCTCCGTGCCCGGGCGGGTCATCCTGCCCGCCCGCCTCGCTGCCGCAGTAGAGAAACCTGCTGGGCTCACCCACTATCTGCGAGCCCGGTCCTGGCTCGAGGGGGGTGAACTCGTGGTGGAGCCCCTGCGCAGGCAGGTGAGCGGAGATCTCTCCTCGGTGGTCGGGTTCGAGGCGCTCGTCATCGTCCCGAGCGGCGTGACTCGGGTCAGACGCGGGGGTCGGCTGAACGCCATCCTCGTGACCCAGCCAGGAACGCGCTAGGCCGGAGCGAGCTCCTGTCGCTTACAATGCCTGCAGGTGACCCCCTCCTGGGACAGGCCCGAGGAGCATGACCTCGTCGTCTTGGTGGTCGACGACGATCCCCTCCACCTCGACTCCATTCGCGAGCGGCTAACCGCGGTCCCGGGTCGGGCTCGAAAGGACTCTCTCGGCGGTTCCTATCCGCGCTTTCAGGTGGTGACCGCCGTCGACGGCGAGGAGGCCGAGGAGCGCGCGACGCCCGAAGTGAACGCGCTCGCGGTCGACCTTGTCCTGCCCCGCCGGACCGGGATCGAACTCATCCAGATCTTGCGTCCGCGCCGCCCCGATCTTGCCATCTTTGCCTTCACCGCCGGCGCGCCACCCTCGGACGCGGTGGCGGCGCTGCTCGCCGGGGCGGACCACTTCATGGAGTACCAGGGCGCCGATCACTTCGTAGAGGCGCTGGAGCTCGCCATCGATCGGCGCCGCCTCGCGCGCCTCATCGAGCAGAACGAAGCTGCGGTCGACGAGGCGCGGAAGCGGCTCAGCCGTTTGGGTGGGTCCCTCACGCTCGGGGTAGTGGGTCTCAGGCCGCCTCAGACGCGCGAGGCGGTCATTCCCTTTCGCGAGGCGGTGCGCCGCTATCTCAAAGCCGCAGCCCATCTCTTCGCCGGCGATCCACGAGCTCTCGCCGACCGGCTCGGCGTCTCCTACTTCGCGCTCCGTCGTCTGCTAAAACGATATGGAGTGCCCTTTCCGCACAGCGTGCGAGGGCGCGCGTCCTTGAAACGGTAGACTTTACCTCCCCCTCTCTGAGTGCTAGATACGCTCCGTGCGGAAAGCGCCATGAATTCGTGGCGGATTCCGCCACGTACCCCGTCCCCTACAACCGTCGAAGTGAGCTGCGGTCGCGCATCGCATCACCAGGAGAGAGACATCATGGCTGCTGGACTCGCTGACAAGTTTGCGGTGAACCTGAAGAGTGAGCGGCTTCGCCGTAAGATGTCCCAGGAGGCGCTCGCCTCGAAGGCTGGCCTCTCCGTTTCGTACATCTCGATGCTCGAGCGCGGACAGCGTACCCCCCCGCTCGACACGCTCGAATCGCTCGCCAAGGCGCTCAGCGTCTCCGCAATCTCCCTCCTGTCCTAGCCGCCGTCCTGGCGGCGCACGATCCGACGGCGGTCGCGGGGGCCGCAGTCGGGATTGTATCTTCCACGGCGGAGGCGCGGCTTTCCCCGAAGGGCCAACTCCGTGCGCAGGCGCGGGGTTTCGCCTATCTTTCGAGGTGAGCGAACGGCATGCCCCACCGAAGGGAGCGAAAAGAAAGATGGCGCGGATGGTCATGTGCAAGAAGCTCGGCCGGGAACTGCCGGGCCTCCCTTACAAGCCCTTCAACAACGAACTCGGCCAGCGCATCTACGACAACGTCTCCCAGGACGCCTGGAAGATGTGGCTCGAGCACTTCAAGATGGTCATGAACGAGTTCCGCCTCTCCCCGGCGGATCCCCGCACCAATCAGATCTTGTACGAGCAGGCCGACCAGTTCTTCTTCGGCGAGGGAGCCCAGCTCCCTCCCGACTACCAGCCGCCGCCATCCAAGGGCTAGCGAGGCCCGGGCCGTGCGCGGAACGGGCGAGATCCTCCTCGTCTCGACCTACGAGCTCGGGCACGTACCCTCCGGGATCTCTTTTCCCAAGGCGTTCCTGGAACGGGCGGGCTTCCGACCCTCCGCGCTCGACCTCGCCGTGGAGCCGTTCGATCCCGATAGGGTTCGGGCGGCCCACCTCATCGCATTCTCGGTGCCTATGCACACCGCCCTGCGCCTCACCGAGCGCGCGGTGGAGCGGGTACGCGAGGAAAATCCTGGCGCGAAGCTCGCCTTTCATGGCCTGTACGCCCTCCTCGAGGCGCCTCTCCTGCGATCGCTTGGCGCCTGCGCCGTCCTCGGCGGCGAGTGCGAGGAGGATCTCGTCGCCGTGGCCGTGGCTCTCGAGCGTGGAGAGCCCACCTTGGCCTTCCTTAAGGGTGGAGGCGAGGGAGCGACCCTCCTTCACCTCGATTTCCCGGTGCCGAGCCGGACCGGCCTACCCGCCTTGAAACACTACGCCCGCCTTCTCGAAGACCCGGGGGCGGAGCGGGTGGCCGGCTACACCGAGGCGACGCGCGGGTGCAAGCACCTGTGCCGACACTGTCCCATCCCTCCCCTCTACCGCGGCCGTTTCTTTGCCATCCCGGTCGAGGTGGTCGTGGCGGACGTCGCCCGCCAGATCGAAGCCGGTGCGACGCACGTGACCCTCGGAGACCCGGACTTCCTGAACGGCCCGCGCCATGCGGAGCGGGTCGCTCTAGCCCTGCACGAGCGCTTTCCAGCGCTCACCTTCGACTTCACCGCCAAGATCGAGCACCTCATTCGCCAGGCAGACCTCCTTCCCGCGCTTCGCGCCTCGGGAGCGCTCTTCGTGGTCTCGGCCGTCGAATCGCTGTCCGACACCGTGCTCACCCATCTTCACAAGGGCCACTGTCGTGGAGACGTCTACCGGGCTTTCGAGGTGTGCGCCCGAGCCGGCCTCGCCCTGCGACCCTCCCTCGTTCCCTTCACGCCCTGGGCCACGCTCGAGGATTACCTCGACCTCATCGATACCTTTGCTCGCGAGGGCTGGCTCTTCGCGCTCGACCCCGTCCAGCTCTCGGTCAGGCTGCTCGTGCCCCCGGGATCGCTCCTCCTCGAGGACCCGACCTTCGTCACGAGCGGCTTCGACGCGGCCGCCTTGAGCTACGCCTGGCGGCATACGGACCCGAGGGTCGACCGCCTGCAGGAAAAGGTCGCCCTCCGGGTGGAGGCGGCGCAGGCCTCCCGGGAGCCCCCCGCCCAGACCTTCGCGGCCATCCGTGAACTCGCGCGCGCCGCCGCAGGGCATCCCCACCTGCACGTGCCCGTGCCCTTCGTTCCCGGGCCTCGCGGACCGCGGCTCAGCGAATCCTGGTTCTGTTGAAGCGAGCCCACGCGGGGGCAGTTGGCTCCCCTCGAACCCGATCGCTAGACCGTTGGGAGTGCCGGACGGATGTCGATCTCGAGCAGGGCGTGGGCCTGGCGCAGAGAGGCTTCCACGCTCTCGGGCCGCTCGCCTCGGGCAAAAGCGAAGCCGAGATAGGCATCGCCCTCGGGCAGAGGCAAGACCTCGCGGCCCTCCGGGACGGTGATGACGATCTCCTCGATGCCCTCGACGGCCCGCGCGCGCTCGAGACCTGCCACGCCTCGCAAGATCCCGCCATGCGGGATGGGCAGCATCATCACTCCGGCGGCCCGGTCCTCGCGGGCGAACCGGCTCGTGGGGAGGCCCATGGCATGGGCGACGACGAGTTCCTCGAGTGAGATCCCCGCTCCGAAGCGCAGGGTCCGCGAGCACAGGCCACCGATGCTCCGGGCAGCCACCTCCAGCACCACCGGGCCTTCCTCGGAGAGCCTCAGCTCGGCGTGGAGGGGGCCTTCCACGAGTCCGAGTGCGCGCGCCGCCCGGGCGACGAGCGAGGCCACCTCCCGCTGGACGCGTCCCGGGTGGCGCGACGGCGTCACGTAGAGCGTCTCCTCGAAGTAAGGTCCGTCGAGCGGATCGGGCTTGTCGAAGAGCGCCAGGACCTCGAGTTCTCCGGCTCGCAGGAGCCCCTCCAGCGCGACTTCGCTCCCCACGACGAAACCCTCCACCAGGATGGCTCTCCCACTTTCCTCGTCCTTGGGCCGGCGCTCGACTCGAGCGCCCTGGAGGATGGCTTCGATGCGCCGCCAGGCCGCCACGAAGCCGGCCGGGTCATCGGCGCGAATCACCCCCCGGCTCGCCGAGAGAACGAGCGGCTTCAGCACGCAGGGATACGGGACCTCTCGGGCCGCCCGCTCGGGGCCGTGGGCGAGCGGGTGGAGCGAGAACGGCGGCACCGGGAGCCCCGCCGCGAGGAGCGCCTGGCGCTGCAAATGCTTGTTTCCGGCCCTGCGGGTCGCTTCCGGCGGATTGTGGGAGAGCCCGAGGCGCGAAGCCGAGAGCGCCGCGATGATGGCCGTACCCTCGTCGGTCGCGACGATGCCGCCAATCGGCCGCTCGGCAGCGAATTCCACCACCCGCGAGGCGGCTCGCGTCGGGCGGCGGTAATCGAGAGCGAGCTCTCCCGCCTTGGCCCCGAAGCGCTCCTCCACCGCGTGGCAAAGGTCGCTCCCGACCACGACCGGTACCCCGAGCCGTGACGCGGCGGCGAGAAAATCCTCGGTGCGGTAGCTACGCAACGGAACGAGGAGGAGAAGAGAGGGCTCCATGCAGACGTTCTTAGCCGAGGCGCGACTGCGCCGCGTGGTGATCAGCCTTCGCCGAGCGCCCCCTCGAGGTCTTGGAGGAAGTCTTCGGCGGATTCGAGGCCGACCGAGAGCCTGAGGAGCCTAGGCGAAGCTTCGGGATCGTGGCGGCGCCTCCACTCGATGAGGGACTCGACGCCGCCGAGTGAAGAGGCGTTGCGAAAGAGGTGCAGCCTTCCGGGGACTGCACGGGCCGCCTCCTCCGAGACGAGCTCGATGGCAAGGATGGCTCCCGGGCCGCTCATCTGCCGGCGGGCGAGCGCATAGCCCGGGTGCGAGGGGAGCGAGAGGTGAAAGGTTCGAGCCAGGCGGCGAGGCGCGTCGCGGTTTCAGTCTGTTGGCGGACGCGCAGGGCGAGGGTCCTCACGCCGCGCAGACTGAGCCACGTCTCGAGCGCGCCGGGCACCGAACCTGCGAACGTACGCGCCACTCGAAGCTCCTCAGCGCCGGGCCCGGGCGGTACGCACAGCACTCCACACAGGGCACCGGAGTGGCCCGAGACGAACTTCGCACCGAGTGCACGACCATGTGGGCGCCCAGTGCAAGGGGCTTCTGCAGGATGGGGGTCGCGAAGGTGCTGTCCACGACGAGGTGGCCCCGGCTGCGCGCGCGGCCGCTTGCGCCGCGATGTCCTCGATCTCGCAGGTGGGATTCTTCGGCGTCTCGAGCCAGACGAGGTCGCCTTCCTCGAGCCCCGTTCCGATTGACGCCTTCTTCACCCCGAAGGTGCGCGGCTTTCGAGCAGAGCGTGCGTACCGTGGTAACCCCCGTGCGCGATGACGACGCGGCGCGGACGGAAATGGAGAAAGGCCGCCATCGCGGCGGTCTGTCCAGAGGCGTAGGTGATGGCCTCGCCGCCTTCGAGCGCCCCGAGCACCGCCTCCAAGCCTAGACGAGGCCCTCGGCGTTATCCGCGTTAAAGGTCGTGCTGACGCGCTAGCCTGGATCCCCACGCTCGGGCCGAAGGCTAACGCCGGAGGGTGATTCGAGCAGCCGAGCCCGTGCGGGGCCCGTCAGCGTTAGCCGTGAGATGGACACCATGGACTACCCGAAGACGAGGCG
>Ga0335078_10000230_pt1 | contig 90326 bp, 81 predicted proteins | sample Lox_Sample_32_FD_206711 | JGI IMG/M metagenome (GOLD analysis project Ga0335078, IMG submission 206711) | Soil microbial communities from Loxahatchee National Wildlife Refuge, Florida, United States - Lox_Sample_3.2 | ecosystem: Environmental > Terrestrial > Soil > Wetlands | place: USA... | reverse complement strand
TTTACCATTAAAAACTCAAATATAGAACATAATAGGCTTTCCCTGTCAAAAACTCCTGGTTTTGGTCCAAATTAAAAATAATGATTGACTTTTATTTAAAAAATGTTATAAGAATAACATAACTTAGGGTTATTTATACCCTAAGATTTTTAATTTTTAGGAGGTAGTAGATTTATGGTACAAGGTAAAGTGAAGTGGTTCAATGAAAAGAAAGGCTATGGATTCATTGAACGGGAGGGCGGTAAGGATGTGTTCGTGCATTACCAGGCAATCAATCAGGATGGCTTCAAAACACTAAAAGAAGGGGAAGTTGTTACTTTTGACATCGTCGAAGGTGCTAAAGGACCTCAAGCAGCAAATGTTGTAAGGGCGAAATAAGCTCTTACTGTAGCCATATAAAGCCCGGCGTTTATCGCCGGGCTTTTTTATTTTATATGGTGCAAAAATTGTCGACTAATGGTATCTTTCTACTTTCTTTCCCCCGCTTGCAAGTCTGCTGATTATGGTAATAATTATTATCAGTATAAAGAAAATTATCCCGTATAAAATATATGGGTTTTTCATTTCCACATAAATTTCAAGCGGATAATCCTTCTCAAAATTCTGGGATTTAACCTTAAGGCTTACAGGCAGAGGCTGGGGCCCATTATAACCGTTCAGCACATCAAGGACAAAACTTACTTCCTTGCTCTGACCCTGAGCCATGTCTTGAAGGTCCTTTTTAGCATTAATCATAACAATTTTGGGATGGTTTGTCGTCAGTTCCGCCGTTGCTCCATATGCAGAACCGCCTGTATTTTGCAGGTCAAACTGGACTCTTATTCTTTCTCCCGTATATATAAGCCCGTAAAGGTTTTCTGTTGTTTTATCTTTTACCAGTGATTCCGTGGTAATGTTTGCGACTTTAAAATCCGGGCTGACCACTGGTGCGGGCGTTGGTGTCGGTACTGGCTTTGGCGATGGTTTGTATTTTTTCACCGGTTTGGGAGTCGGTTTTGGTTTGGGTTTGGGTTTCGGTTTCTGGGCCACCGTTGGTTCCGCAGTTGGTTTCTCTACTTTCTCTACTGTGCCGGCCTCAAGCGTATCCTGGTCGTTTGATTTTTCGACGGAGCCGTTTTCAATATAATTATCCTCGGCGGTCGGGATGTTTAAGGGCTCGTCATCTGCCAGAATATATGCAACTGAAATAAAAAGCAATATTACAACCATTAACCAAACTTTTTTCATTGTCGGTCCTCCTGTTTTTTTATATGTTTAAATTATAGCATTAGTTTTTTGTTTGTCAATTTTTTGTTTTTACCGGCTCACTTCTGCCTTTGCCTGCGGGTCAAAAGGATTTGTCCTTACCGCGAGTGAGAAAAGGTAGGGATAAAATTCCTTTAAATGATACATGTACATGATCCACTCATAAACAAGGAGGTTGTAAGCCCTTTTTATATCGCCTGAAATATGCGCATAGTCGGCTGGGCTGAGTTTGGAGACGTTTTTCCTTGATTCCAGCTCTTCAGTAAGGTGGAACACTGCCCACAACAGATCTGTGAAAGTCTCGTGCTCAAGTAAGTTCTGGTTTTCAAGCAGCCTTAGCATGAAAGCCCTTTTTTCCGACAGCATTTTCTTCAGGTTCAGCAGTCCGGCCTGTCTGCTGTCTATCATGTAGTTATAGTCTCTAACCTTTATTGCTGATGCCAAAAAATCTTTTTTGTTCCACTCTTTTTTTATTAAAAACGCTTCCTGGATTTCACTGCTAATTGTAATGTTCTTCTCGAGGTATCTCAATATTTCATTGCCGGTTTCGCTGAAAAATGCTCCTATTACCATGTTAAGCTTGTTTAAAAGAGTTTCCTTTTCCTTTTTATCCAGCACTGTCTGGAATATTATTGTTACAAAAAGCACTGATATTGGGAGGAAAGCGAGGTTTCCTAGAAAAGAATCAAGTAAAAACCGCCTGTCGTGGTAGAATGAAAAATGGATGGCGTAAAAAGCGGAGGAAAGAAGCAACAATCCTGCGCTTAATAAGAAAATTCTATTGATTTTCCTCAACAAAATCCTCCTGCATAGTTTAGTCTATTCTGCTTTTTTAAACTGTTTTTTCGCCTTGTCAGACTTGCCGAGCTTTTCATATACTGAGCCTAACCCTATGTGCGCCTCATCAAAATAAGCCTTTGATTTAGCTGCCTTTAGAAACTCCTTTTCCGCCATCTCATAGTCTTTCTTGCGGAAATATACCCAACCTAAACCAATATGTGCGTTTAGTTTGTCAGGGTCCAGTTCTATCGCCTTTTTGAAATTTTTTTCAGCGTCATTTATCTTTTCCGGTTGGTATTCAAACCATTTATAATATATCCATCCAAGTCCTATATGAATATCTGCCGAGTCCGGCTCCAGTGTCAAAGCTTTCATGAATTCCTCTTCTGCGTAACCCAGCTTCCCTTTCTTATAATACACGTTGCCTAGCCCTGTGCGTGCGCTGCAGTAATTCGGGTTTATTTCCTTTACCTTCTTGAATTCGCTTTCTGCCAGGTCTATGCCTTCACCTGCTTTTTCGTCTTTCCTGTAATATACCCACCCGAGTCCGTTGTGCGCGTCTGCATTGTCGGATTCAAGTTCAACGGCCTTTTTAAATTCGTGCTCAGCTTCCTCCAGCGCCTCCATATGATAAAAAACCCATCCAAGCCCGATATAAATTCCAGGTTCGCGCGGGTTTATTTCTATGGCTTTATTGAACTGAGCCTTTGCATCCTTAAGCTTGTCCTGGTGGTAATAGATCCATCCCAAGCCTATATATGCATCAACATATTTTGGGTTTAATTGAAGCGCCTTTTTATGTTCATGTACCGCTTCCCAAAGCTTTGCCTGCTCAAAGTAAACACCACCAAGCTCGAAATGAGCGTCGGCGTAATCAGGTTTTATATCTATGGCTTCCCTGTATTCTTTTTCAGCTTCCTTCAGTTTTCGCTGTGCGAAAAATACCTTGCCCATGCATACGCGCGCATCTGCCCTGTCCTTGTCCGCCGTAATAACAGTCTTGCACTGCTCTTCTGCTTCCCTGAGCTTATCCTGCCTGTAGTAAATTTCTGCAAGCGCGAGGTTTCCATCCAGGTATTTCGGGTTTATCTGGGTTGCTTTTTTAAATTCCTTCTCTGCCTCGTCTATCCTGCCCTCCGCAGCTAGCACTTTACCCAGGCATACATGAAGGTCCGCAAAATCCGGGTTTACCGATATCTCTGTCTTGAACTTTTTTTCTATTACCTTCAGCTCGACCTTGTTTGTATAAAAATTATCAAGGCATTCTTGTATGCTTGACGTTCCAAAATCCAGCACGTCTGCTTCCTTTGATGTCTCTTCTTTTTTCTTCAGCACATTTCTCAGTTTTTTAAACAATCCTGGCATTTTTGTTTTCCTTTTTATAGTTTTCAAATCCGGTAGATAATATTATCAGTGCCGGTATGATTTAGCAATAAAAATCTAAAATAAAAAGCGCGGTCTTTTAGCCGCGCTTTTTATTTATTTAATTGCTTTGTAAGCTATTTTTGCTGCTGTTGTGCTTTTTTTAATTCTATTTGTTCTTTTATCTTTTCTTTTTGAGCCTGAATTTTTTCTTTCATTGCGGCTTTCTGCTCAGGCGTCATGTTTTTCCATCTTTCCCTGAGTTTTGCTTTTATTTCGTCCTTTTTTGCCTGAGGCAGGCTTTCCCACCATGCTATTGCCTTGGCAATCGCTGCCTTTTTCTGTTCAGGTGTCATGCTTGCCCATTTTTCCTTCCATGCAGCTCTCCATTTTTCTATTGCTGCCTGTTTTTGTTCCGGCGTCATTGAATCCCATTTTGCCTCAATGTCGGCTTTAACTTCCTGCTTCTGTGCGTCTGTAAGGCTTTCCCACCACTGTTTTACAGTCTGCCCGCTTTGCGGAGGTACTACTGATCCTGTAGTCCCTGCTGTTGCTGCCGGTGCTGCTGATGCAGAAGGTACTGTTGAATCCGCAAAAATTGATAAAACAAAACCAAATACCAGAACTACTGTTGAAGCTGCCATCAAAAACCTCTTCATATTTTCCTCCTTTTCATTACCGTTGTGTGCGGCTGTTTTGTTTATTTAATATTTAGACGCGCTATATAAAATTCCGTTTACATGGATTTTAGTGATTTATATCACAAATTCGCAGTTCGATGCTAAATAATGATATTCAAAAAATCGTATTTTTATGCTAATGTATTACAAATTTAAAAATATGGTGGCTATCATTAAAATAAAAACAATTTTAGCGCAGACACTTTTTTTGCTGGTTATGGTTCTGTTTATAACTTTCTCAAACATTACATGGCTGAAAACTGACAATACTCCCCAGGGATGGGACGAGTCTATCCATCTTTCCGCAGCCTCCGGATTTGCCTCTGTAATCAAATCAAATCCAATGAGCATTCCAAAGGCATTTCTTTCAAGGGAATCTTATTACCCACCATTAATACCTTTTCTAGGCTCTTTTTTCGGCCTTTCAAACCCAGAACAGGATAATTTTACTTATGTAATGCTCCTTTTTCATGCTTTGGTGATGATTTTTGTCTTCCTTTACGCTAAAAAAGAATTCGGGATCTTTGCCGCATTTGTTTCAACAGCATTGATTGTTACATACCCTGTGTTATTTACCGAGGGCCACTATTTCATGCTCGATTTGCCTCTAACTGCATTTCTGATTATGTCGGTATTCTTATTGGAAAAAACCTCTTATTTCTCAAACAGAAAAATCACGGCTTTGCTCGGATTTGTTGCAGGTCTTGCAATGCTTATAAAATGGAGCTTTGCCCTGTATTTCCTGCCGCCGCTTGTGATGTATATATATGAAAGCCGCAGAAAGAACAGCTCTGCAAAAGCCGCGAAAAACAAAAACATCTATATTAGCCTGTTAATATTTTTTATTACAGCAGCCCCATGGTATATATATAATCTTTTGCCTATAATCATCAATCTTTTGAAATACTCGTTTAAGCGCGGCGCCGAAGAGGGCCTGCCTCCCGTCTTCACTATTGATTCACTTATATATTATGTAAAAATGCTTCCATCGCAAATGACACTTTTGTTTTTCCTGCTGTTTTTACTCGGCTGTGTACTAATACTCAGGGACAAAGTAAAAAGGAAAATATTCTGGTATTTCATAGTTCCTCTGGTTATCTTTACTTTTCTTCACAACAAAAAAAATAGGTACATTATGCCCCTCATGCCTTTTGCAGCAATAATAACTTCTTATATTGTTTACAGCATAAGGCGTTTTCACAAGGCTCAGGCCTGCGTGGTCATAGTGATTTTTACAATGGCTGTCTCTAACTACATATTTTCCACGTATAATTTGCCTTTTGCCTGGCCGCATGAAAAACGCCCGTCTTCAGCAAGCTGGCACATACGTGATTTTCTGGATAAGATAGGAAATAAAAAAGCCACGCTTGCCGTAGTGCCCGATCATCCCAACATGAACAATATCAATTACAGTTATTACACAGCCAATTTTTATCCTAATATAAGGATATCCGGCATATATAATTTTCCAATGTTTACTGATTATTACATAATCAAGACCGGCGATCTGGGTCCGTCCTTTTCGTCAGCAGACAAAAGAAAAGTTATCGTAGAAAAAACACTTACTCCGGGTTCCGAATACGCCAGCTTGTTTGATAAAATATACGAGCTGCCACTTCCAGACGGGTCAGTAGGAATGCTTTTTAAAAGAAAAGACACATTTAAAACCAACAACGCCGAGTTTATCAGCTCGGTGAATAAAAATACTTTTTTCATGGCTTCACTTTACCTGAAAAACGCAAAGAACCTTTATTTCAGGATCACAACCGACGAGTCAGGCTCCCAGATAAAAAAAATTATTTTTAATTTTAAAGAGGGCTTTATCGGTGATTTCAAGCACAAAGACGCCGGCATTCTTGTAAAAAACGTAAAAATTACCATAAACAACATTGTACTTGACCCCTACAGCCTGCAAAACAACTCTCTTACCATTCTTTCGCTTGGCAGTATAGTGGTAGGCTCAGCCGAAGTGACGCAGGAGGATCTAAAAAATTTTATACTGCTATACGCGAAAAAGATTGAAAAAGTGAACGTGAATTTTAAGGACGGACTTATTAATATTAGTGCAACATACTCAAAGGTACCATTACGTATGTCCTTGAGGCTTTACAGGGCTACTGGCGAAAACGCGGATATATGCTTTGAAGTCAAACAGGTAAATATAGGGTTTTTGCCAATTCCCGCCGGTTTTGTGAATTTCCTTTTAAAGGATTATAACCCGCTTTTGAACAAATCAAACTCGCCTGTAAATCTGCATTTTAAAGGCATTTCAGCCGAAAACGGCGTTTTAAAAATATATTGAACATTAAAAGGAGGGTATTATGAACAAGGAACCGCTTGATATTCTTAAAGAGAAAGACCCGGAGCTTTTTGCCGCAATAACAACAGCCAAAAAAACTGCTTACTCAGATGGCGCCATTTCTGCCAAAAACAAAATTTTGATTGCACTTGCAGTCGACATGACAAAAGGCGCAGTAAACGGCATAAAATCTCTTGCAAAACAGGCTCTTGAAGCAGGGGCGACAAAACAGGAAATACTTGAAGTCTTGAGAATAGTTTATTTTATTTGTGGCGTTGGTTCTGTGTATACAGCAATCAGTGCACTTGCTGAAATATTGGATATTTAAGGCTTTGTAGTTACAAATTCCTTTTTATCCTTATTATAGATAGTTTTTATAATTTCCTTGCCTGTATTGGAGGCCTGACGGCAAACCGCTGTCTGGCGCCCTATCATGTAAAAATCAGACAATCCCGGTAATTAATTCTCTTGCTTTTCAGACGAAAGTACATCAATCACTCTTTTGAAATCTTCTGGTACCTGCGCCACAATTTCCATTACTTCTTGATGCATATAATTCACAAATTTCAGCTTCTGCGCATGCAGCATGAGCCTTATAATCCCAAACTTCCCGTCCCTTACACCAAATTTTATATTTTTATCCTTGTGCCCTATGTTTATTGCTTCATTCCTGTTGTATAACTTATCACCGGCCACCGGGTGGCCTATTGCTGCAAGGTGCACCCTTATCTGGTGCGTCCTTCCTGTCTTCGGCATTGCATCAAGGAGCGTATAGCCGCTGCACTCCTTAATTACCCGGTAATTCGTTACTGACGGCTTTCCGTTTTTTCTGTCAATGACCATTACGCCTTTCTTCTTTTTTAATGGCGCTATAGGCAGATTGATTGTCCCCTGTTTTTTTTCAATATGGCCGTAGCAAAGCGCGTCGTATGTCTTGCTAACCTGGCCTTTTTCCCATTTCATGCTTAAATCTCTGTGCGCTTCCGCGTTCTTTGCGAACAGAATTACCCCGCTTGTGTCCCTATCAAGCCTGTGTACAATAAAAATCCTGCCATACTTAGTATTTAATAAATCATAAAGATTTATTAATTCCTTGTTAAACCTATCCGGTATTGCAAGCACGCCGCTCGGCTTGCCCAGGGCAATTATGTTATCGTCTTCGTATATTATGATTTCCTCAACGGTCATTAATAATCTCCTGATCAAATTTCTAGTTCCAAATGTTCCTTAATTTTTGCTTCGCAAAAATCAATCAGGTACCGGCGCTATCCCAACTTCTTCTGCCTTTAATATTCCTTTTTTGACGTAAATCGGCCTTATTGCTTTCCTCAGTTTCGGCAGGTTCAAGGCAAAAACAATTGCACCGATAAATGAGCATAAGCCCGCAAAAGCTATTGCGCGTCTCACTCCAATTGCGTTCGTCATCGCTCCAGTCAAAAGGTTTCCAAAAGGCCCAAGTCCTATGAAAGAAACTGCATAAAAGCTCATCACCCTGCCCCTCTTGTCGTCGTCTACAAGGCTCTGTATTATTGTGTTGCAGCTTGCTATCTGCATCATCATGCCTATACTTGCTAGATAAATAACTATCATTGCGGGCAGTATTTTATCCATAAAAGAAAGTGTGATAAGTCCGATGCTAAATACAAACGTGGCTGCGGATAAGACCACCGACAGCCCGGCTACGCTCTTGCGCGAAGCCAGGTATATTGCCCCTGTCAGCGCGCCTGCGCCCACGGACGCAAGCAGGAACCCAAATGTCTTTGGCCCGCCGTTTAACACAAGCTTGGCAAAAACAGGCAGTATGGTCACATAAGGCATTGACACTATACTTGAGAGCCCTATCAGGAATATTATTGCCATTACCGGCCCAATACTGAATGTGTATAAAAAACCTTCCTTCATCTCCTGCATCACATCTTTTCTTTTTTCATCAGTCACCTTGATAATTTTCGTGTTTATCATAAACAGCGCTATTATTACTGCGACAAATGACACGGCATTCACCAAAAAGCACGGGCCCTCGCCGAAAGCCGCTATGAATATTCCGCCTATGGACGGCCCTAAGAACCTAGCTACATTGAAAAGTGAGGAATTGAGCGCGATTGCGTTGCTTAAATCCTCCCTTCTTTCCACCATCTCCACGAAAAATGACTGCCTTGCAGGCACGTCAAACCCGTTGACTGTGCCCAGCAAAAAGCTTAGCACAATGATGTGCCATATTTGTATTGAGCCTGTCATGACAAGCACCGCCAGAACAAACGCCTGAATCATTGACAGTGTATTCGTCGCTATGATTATTTTTCTCTTGTCGTGCCTGTCGCTTAAAACGCCGGCAAAAGGCGGGATAAAAAGCATCGGTATCTGCGCTATGAAACCTATTATGCCAAGCCACAACGCGGAATTTGTAAGCCTGTACACCAGCCAGCTCATTGCGACTGTTTGGAACCACGTCCCTATTAAGGAAATCCCCTGTCCTATAAAAAACAGCCTGAAGTTCCTGTGCCTTAACGCCCTGACTGTCTGTTTTATGTTTTCAACAAAAAAAGAAGTTTGTTTTGTCATTATAAATCGGCTCTCAGCTTGATCCTTTTCATCTTTGTATTTTTTCTGATTTTGAATCCTGAATCATGAATTGTCGGCTCTTGAATTATATTAACGGATGCAACTGTTTAAAGCAAGATATTTGCGGAGTTTAAAAATTTTCTGGAGTTTTCAGAGTTTATACAGTTCATAAAAATTTTCAGGCTCCCACCTCTTTAAACTCCTGGCTGTTTTAGCGGTACAGCGTCGGTGTGTCTATCCACAGGTCTGCGTTAAAAGAGAACGGGCTGACTGATGGTGGATAATAATTTGGCTGCCATTGTATTTGCTTGGCGTTTTGAAGCACATAAATTATCGATGGTGGCGGATAATATGATTGCGGGTATTTGAAATCAACAAAATATGCCTTGATAAGGTTCCATGTTGTCGTGAGCGACAATTGATATTGGTAGTCCTCGCCATAATCAGGCGACAGGCACTGGCATGCTCCCTGCATATCCGAACATGTCGGCGCCTGGCCTGCGCTATATGCCGTGTTTGTCACTCCTTGCACAGGGCATGTAACGCTAGTAGGTCCATCCTGTGTATAAGGTATGGTTATCACCCATCCACCGGTATTATCGTCACTGCCTATCTTTGCCCAGAACTCAATGCCGTTGTATAAAGATATATCCACTGGCGTGCATGATACCCCCGACCCTGCACTGAGAAATGTGCCCATTTCAAGAAAACCGAATTGATATCCCAATCCGGTGTTTGTGTTAAAACCATAGACCGTGCCTGATATATGCGCAGCGTAGGGCAACCCGTTCGCACCCGGCGAGTCCATCTGGAACGTTCCGCCCATCGATACCGCAGTTGGCGAGCAGACCGACATACCGCCGTACGCACAGTCGTTCATCGTAAACCAGATTCCGCCAAGCAAATTTATATTGTTATTATGCAAGCCATTATCTATGACCAGCGGTGTTACCGTCGGCGTCGGTGCTGTCATGCTGATGTGCGACTGTTTGCACGAACCAGTCATCATAACCGCGGCCGTAATAACTATGTAAAGCATAACTGCAAAAGATTTTTTCATTTCTTCCTTTCAAGTTCCTTGAATCTCTGGATTCCGAACTCTAAATTGTAATTCATTTACAAGGATTATAATTTATTTGGAGGTTTAAAGCAATAGGGTTATATAATTAATATTCCCATGGCTTAAAGAGTTCAATAATAATCATTTCAAGGGCGAACTCCTGAATAACGTTGCAATCCAACGTTATTATCTTTTTAAAGAAATCCGAAAAACAAAACTATTTATTTCTGGTGTTTCACATCCTTCGCCCAGTCAGGTTCCTTGCCGCGCAAATACGATATAAAAGCCGCTACAAGGCTTATGAAAAACGATATAGTAAACATGAATCTGATGCTTGAAATGAATTTCTCTATTGCAATCCCCTTTGGCCCTACCTGAGTACCTGTAAATATGCCGGCGAATGCCTCCGGCGTAAGGCTTGACATAATGATTGCAAGGCACAGCGCCATACTTATCATCATTCCTATATTGTTCATCATTGTGCGTACGCCGCCTGCTATACCTCTTTTTTCAACAGGCACGTTCTGCATTATTGATTTTGTGTTTGGTGAGAAAAACATGCCTGAACCAAGTCCCATGACTATCATGCCTGCCAGGAGTTGTCCGCTTGAAGTGTCAGGCTTTATGGGCATCAGGAATACAAGCCCGATGGCCGACACTAAAAGGCCTATTGAGCTTAGCTCCCTTGAGCCTATCCTGTCAGAAAGCCAACCGCATATAGGAGCCATGATCATCTGCGGCAGGACAAATGGTATAAGCATGATAGCTGCTTGTATTGGATCCATTGATTTAATGCCTTGGAAATAAAATATTAGCAGGAATGTCACAGCGCCTCGTGCAATACCGTTTAAAAGGTTCGAACTGTATGCAAATCCAAGTAGCCTTGACTCAAAGAGCCTCATGTCTATCATAGGCTGTTCAGACTGGAATTCCATAAAGACAAAGAGCGGCAAAAGTATTATAGAACCTGCGAAAAGCACGAATATTCCGGGCCTGAGCCATCCTCCGAGACCTCCAAATGTCATGGCAAGCAGCAGGCACAGTATGCCTGCTGCAAAAACAACGGTCCCCATCCAGTCGTATTTTTGTTTTGCCGGCAGTATGTCAAGCTCACGCAGCTGTATGCCAGCCCATATCGAGCCAAGGATGCCTATCGGTACATTGATAAAAAAAATCACCCTCCATCCAAAGTTAATCAACAGACCTCCAAGCACAGGCCCTACAACACCTCCCACGCTTATTATCATGCCGTTTATTCCCAGAGCCATGCCGAGCTCTTTTTTCTCAAAAGCGTCGGTCACAATTGGCACACTGTTTGCCACTATCATGGCGCCGCCTACAGCCTGTATCATGCGATATATAAGCAGGTCTATTCCCGAACGTGACAATCCGCATAATAAAGACCCCAGTGTAAAAACAATAAAACCCGAAACAAAAAGTTTTTTTCTGCCTATCATGTCAGCCACCCTACCTATTGCCGGCACGGTAATAATTAGCACAAGCATATAGCCAATCATGGACCAGATTATCTGCTGTATGTTCGCGTGCAGGTTTGTCATTATGACTGGCAGGGCTATGACAAATGTGTTTGCGCTTATGACAGAAAAAAAAGCTCCAAGCGTGGTGCATGAAAGTGCAATCCATTTATATTCAGTTTTTTTCATTACAATTCTCCGTTTTTATATAGTCGTACACTTTATAGGTGTATTTTTTAACAATAAATTAAATGATTACAGTCTAAAAAAATGTGGTATATGGTTTATGTAAGGTTGAATTTATTCTCAGCCTCTTTAATCGCTGTTCCGTGTCCGAAGCACACAATCGAAGGCTTCATTGCCGCCTGCTTTTTAAATGACTCGGCTGCCTGTTCTGCGTTTGCCGTGTAATGCGGCGGTCTTTTCCCTGTAATTTTGCCTTCAGCCGGGTTCATGGAGTCACCGCAAAAAAGGAGTTTCTGGTTCTTAAGGTAATATGACAAATGCCCAGGCGTGTGACCAAATGTTTCTACGGCCACGAGTCCGCCTAATATTGGAAGCTCATCGTTATTTTTCAAAGTTTTATCCACAACAGCAGGTTTTATCCTCATAATTAGAGACATAAGTATCCTTCGTATAATGAACTTAAATCCCTTTATTTTTGTCTGTCTGGTGGATTTACCTTTTGTTATCCCCTCAGCCTCTGTTGCAGAAGAGTATACAACGGCGCCGCTTTGCTTTTTCAAGGACGCAAGCGACCCCATGTGGTCAGGGTCGGAATGTGTGATAAGTATAGTCTTTATGTCCTTTACTGACCTCCCTATGCTTCTTAAATACGCGATTATTTTTTTATCGCTTCCCGGTATTCCAGTATCTATCAAGGTAAGCGAACCGCCGTCATCAATAAGAAAAGCATTTACAAAACCAAGGCTTATTTCATGTACTCCGGGTGTTATAACCATATATTCCTCCTTAGAATTTTCCGTCCATCACGAATTCAGTGATTGCGGCTTTGGTTTCATATAGATAGCCGAAATAAACATCGGTAATTTTCACTTTAATGACATCCCACGGTTTGAGATAAATGGCCTTTTGCAGTCTCACCTTCTGCCAGTTCATGGTATCATGCAGCATAAAGTAACATATTGGCTTATTGTTTAAGAGCACCTGGAATTTCCTTACCCTAGCATAATTCCTCCACGCATCCTTATCCATGGACATGCCGTTTAATATGTGGAACCCTGTCCATTTTACACTTTTCCTTTTTTTCGCATAAGCCGGAGCAAAATAAACCTCGTCCATCTTAAACACTATGAACTGGCCGACGCTGTTCTTTGCTTTCGGTACCCAGGCAGTGTTTACGAAATTGTCGTCAAGGTTCTTTATGTCGTACTTCACCCCGTCAGAAGATGACGCGCCTAAACCCCAAATCATATAGTCATGAAGGCTCTTATTGTTGCCCAAAAAGCCGTTTTTGTAAGAAAATGCCATGTCTGTCATTGTAGTGCTGGGAAGCGTAGGTATTTTTTTCTTTTTCTTCTTGCTCTTTTTCTTTTTGTGCTTGGATTTTTTGGATTTTTTTGTTTTAGATAAATCAGACTTTTTAATTTTTTTGCCTGTTCCACTTTTTTTTACTGATTCTTTTGAGGATTTCTCCGTTCCTGACGCAGATGACTGCTCAGCTGTGCCAGTCAGGCTTTGTCCTTGCCCCTGCGTATTTACGGAAGCCGTTATATCGCTTCCAGGTATATCCTCGTCAACAGGTTGCCCTGTCACGTCAGTTTCAGGTTGATTATTGTCTTGGCTTTCATTGTTATTTTTCACAGGCGTTGTCTGGATTGAGTCTGGTTTTGCTTCTTTTTCCTGGTTTGACTTTGTCATAGATGCGGCCGGAGTCGCATTGTTTTCAGTACCCGGTGCAGTCTGTGCTGTCGCACCGGTCGTTTCTGTTTCAGGAACAGTTTCAGGCGCACCTACATCTGCGCTTCCTGAAGCAGTAAGCGCATCTACACTTGATGTATCTGTACCTGGGGCGGTTTGACTGGTTGCTCCCGTCGATGTTGAATCGTCTGCAATTATTTGTCCGGCAGCAAATACTATTATTCCAATTAAAAAGGACAACAAAAAACCTCTCATTTTTCCTCCGCAATTATTTCACTTATTAATTCTTCATTCCAAAACCGGTTATTTGTGATATTAAAAGTTAAAAAAATTATACCATGCTTTTTTTGAGTGTCAACAAAGGAAATGAAAGGTTAATAAAACTGCTTGATAATATTGAATTTTTTTCAGTTAAAGCACTTTTTTACGCCCAATATTTTTATCTTGACTTATGTTTCAAATCAGGTAAACTCATTGATAATCAAATTGAAATCATCTGTATTACAAGGAGGTTTTTGATATATGAAAATAGTACGTTTTATCATTATATTAATTATATTATCGCTCATTTCCGGCGCCGCATGTTTGTTTGCGGCCACAGGCGAGGGCACGGCTTCTATAAGCCCGTCATCTGTCATAGCTGGAAGTACAGGCAACTCTGTTGTTATTACTTACACGGCAGGCACCACAAATTGGGTTAACGGCACATTTGCACTTGTAATACCGCCGGGATGGAGCCCTGCAAGTTTAAATACCGGCGACGCCGGGTATATTTCGGTGACGACCACGACCACCGGCGACTTAATAAGTAACGCAACAACAGACGGTCAGACATTGACTCTGACAGTGGCGAGTTTGTCTGCCGGCGACCAGATAGTGTTGGTATACGGTACTGGCACAGGTCCCGGCGCTACTGCACAGCTTTCTGCAGGCACAGCATCTTTTAACATATTTACCGACCCGACCTCGACAAACCCGGCAGCTATATCAAGTGATCCTCTAACGATAAACATTATATCCCCTTCACCTACTTTCACTTTTACTTTGACTCCAACTATTACATCTACACAAACTCTTGCAGATACTCAAACTATCACACAGACAGAAACGATTTCTGTTACCATGACTTTTACTATCACTCCAACACCTATATATACTCCCTATGGTGAAGGTTTTGCATATATGATACCTACACAGGTTACGGGCGGCTCGAGTGAAAATGTCATCACCATAATTTATACCGCGGGCCAGACAAATTGGTCATCTTCCCCTGCCGGTACCCTTATGGTTACAATACCAACGGGTTGGAGTCCTCCAAGCCTCATAAGCAATGCACCGGGTTATTACACGGTAAGCGTGACAGGCTCGATATTGCCATATAATGCTTATGCGGCTTTCATAAACGGAAACTGGAACATAATTATTCAGGTTCCGGGCCTGCAGGCAAACACTGGCACCATAACAATAACATACGGTTCAATGGCAGGCGGAGGTCCTGGCGCCACTGCTCAGTCTGCGGCAGGCATTGCCACTTTTATAGTGTCGAGCCAGCCAAACGGCAGCTCTGTAATACCGATAAACGGCTCTCCGTATTTAAACGTAATCATACCAACGACGACCCAGACATCCACAGCATCATCAACCGTGACGCCTACGCCAACGATTTCTACTCCACAGGGTAAGGTATTTACCTATCCCGACCCTGCTAAAATAGGGCAAATTATGTTTTTCGCGTACCCTGTAAAGGACAATAATCTTTCCAATCTGAAGTACGTGGATATATTAATTTACAACGTAAATGGCGACAAGGTTTATGAAGTTGTCGATTCACAGCCGGACGGTTACACGGCATTTGATACAAGCAGCCTTGCAAGAGGTGTCTATATTTATAAGATTATCGTTCATTATGCCGATGGTTCCGCCGTAAAGCAGGATTATCATAAATTCGCAGTGGTTAACTAGGAGGATTGACAAATGAATAAAAAGATTTTTATTATCTTTGCGCTGATAGTTTTATCTTATATAAACATTTTAGCCCAGAACCCTGACCCAAACATCCTGCAGATTCCACAGGAAGTTAGCGATGTATCTGGCAAATACCTTGATATAGGAGTGGGTGCTGCCGGCGCAGGCATGGGCAATGCCTATCAAGCCGTGGCCAAGGATGCTTCCTCTATATTCTGGAACCCTGCCGGTCTGGCGAATATGAAAAGAGACGACGATGACTGGAGCCTGTTTTTTGCGCATGACATGTGGATGGCAGACATGTCTGACGACCATATCTCAATAGCGAAAAACACAAAACCTTTCGGCGTCTTTGGTCTCGGGATTTCCTACTACAACGAAGGTTCAATCCAAAAATATGGAATTGACTCTGCGCTCAACCCTGTGGACATGGGCTCTAGTTTCTCGCCTTACGCTTTTGTAGGCAGTATTTCGTACTCAAACTCCATGGATAAGGACATAGATTTCGGCGTAAACCTTAAATATATTTACGACAATATCGACAACGATGACTTACAAACCATGGCTTTTGATATTGGCGTCAGATATTTTTCACCTATGCCGGGCTTGCAGTTTAACATAGTAGCCCAAAACTTCGGCGGCAGGTTTGATGACTTTATACTTGCAAAGCAGCTGAGTTTCGATACCTTATATAATTTCTCTCTCGAGAACTTCAAGCTCAACCTTGATGCCGATGTATGCGGCGAAGTAAGCGCAAATCCCGTATTTAGATTTGGTCTTGAGGTAGTAACACCATATATAATTGTTTTAAGGGCAGGCTATCAGACAGACAATACCGATGTTACAACAGGCATCAGGAACATAACGCTTGGATTTGGGCTGAACGTAAATAAAAATACTGTTGATTTCGCCTGGGAGCCCTACGGTGATCTTGGGAATGTCTTTAAAATATCTCTTGCATGCGGATTCTAATACAATTTCAAAAGGTTCAATAAACGCAGTTTTCAACTTCCCCTTATATTCCTATTTTATAATCTTTCATTTTTCTCCACAGTGTTGACCTTGATATGCCAAGCGCCTTTGCCACCCTCGAGTGCGCCTTGCCGTATTTCTCAAAAGCACGCAATATCGCTTTTTTTTCAAGTTCCGGTAGCGCAAGTTCACTGTCATAGCCTGCATCCGAGGCTTCATTTTCATGACCGGTGAGCTCGTGATACGGGTGTACCTGTTGCATGTATGCCGGTAAGTCGTCTATAGTGATAGTGTCAGACTGGCTCATGACAAAAGCGTGCTGTATTATATTATCGAGTTCCCTCACGTTCCCCGGGTAATTATAGTACACAAGAAGTGTCCTTGCCTTTGTATCAATGCCAACTATGTTTTTTCCGAACATTTTGTTGTATTTTTCCATGAAAAATCTTATTAACACAGGAATATCTTCTTTTCTTTGACGCAAGGGAGGTATGTTTATATGGATTACGTTCAGCCTGAAGAAAAGGTCTTCCCTGAATTTTTTTTCCTTTATAAGCTCCATCAGATCCTGATTCGTAGCCGCTATTATCCTGATATTAACCTTTGTGAGATTTTCATCTCCAAGCATGCGCAGCTCTTTATACTCTATAACGCGCAACAGCTTCGCCTGCAAATTTACGCCCAAGTCTCCAATTTCGTCCAGAAAAAGCGTGCCGTTGTCCGAAAGCTCTATGAGACCTTTCTTGTCTCCAACTGCGCCCGTGAAAGCGCCTTTTTTGTATCCGAAAAGCTCGGATTCCATCAGGCTTTCGGGTATAGCAGCGCAGTTAACTGCGACAAAAGGCTCACCCGACCTTCCGCTAGTCTCGTAAATTTCCCTTGCGAGCAGTTCCTTGCCGGTGCCGGTTTCGCCTGTTATAAGTATGTTGCTTTCGCTTTTTGCGACTTTCCTGGCTATGCCGATAATCTTTTTTATCTTTTCACTCTTTCCTATGAATTTCCCGCCGAAAAAGTCCTCGTTCACGAATTTTTCTGCAGCGCTGCGCACAGGAGCAGCCGCCTTGTCTATGATAAACTTGAGCTCATTCAGGTTCAGCGGTTTTGTAAGGTGCATGAATGCATCCTTTTTGGCTAATGATATTGCTTCGTTAATTTTTTCTTGTGAAGCGGCTATTATCACTTTTATCTCGGGCTTTCTTTCCCTGATGAATTTAAGTATGTTTAATTCGGATACCTCAACAATGTCAACATCTATAATAAGTATTTCAAAATCAGATGAGGTTATTTTTGATATAAGCGCGGAAGAGTCAGGAACAATATAAGGCAGATACCCGTTGTCATTAAGAAAATTGTTTGTACGTATGGCCTCCCCGTTATCTGTTAATGCTATTAGTACCTTTGTCATTATTTATGTTCACCTGCTTTAATTGCTTGTAAAGCTGAGTCCTTGCGTCCTGATTCTGACCTAAAAGCTTGAAACTGTCTTCCAGTATCGCAATAGCATCCTTTATCTTGTCCATTTTAAAGTATACATAGGCTATATATAAATATATCTCAGCTGTTGGTGTTTCATTTTTAGACCTGTTAAAGTATTCCAAGGCCTGTTTAAAATTTCCTGTTTCAAAATAATACACTCCAAAATTCCTGTATATTATAGCAGTTTTATAACCTTTTTCAATTAAAAAATTATAAAGCCTGAAAGCATGATTATAGTCTTTTAATGCAATGCTCTTATTTGCCTCAGAAAGAATCATTTCATATTGTGTATTAATATCAATTGAATCAATTATCCTTAATGCCTCTGGTATTTTATCATTTTTAGTGCCTAGTTTTACCGCAAATTCAAACATTTCCTTTGCTTTTGGCAAGTTTTTGGTCTGGTAATATATAAAACCTGCTGTTTCATATGCCGGTAAAAATGTGCTGTTCTTTTGGACTGCTTTTTCCAGGCAATCCAGCTCACCATCAGTGTCTTTCATTCCCCTGTAAGCCAGCGACATATTGTAATATATCTCATGCTCTGGTTTATTCACATCGAATGCAAGGGATTTTTTATACAGCGCTAGGGCAGGAACATACTTTTGCCTTGCCAGGAGGTCGTTGCCCTGGTTTACCATGCTAACAGGGTACCATGTTATAAGGTCAATGTTCCTTTTGTTCAAAAGGAACTTGTCATTTACCCCCCTGTAGGAATAAATCTGAAATACCGAATATGGCATTTCTTCATCTTTTTTAATTATTTTTACCAGCAGGCCTTTTTGTTTCTGTACATAATTCAGCTTTACAGCATCTATGGCCGGCGAGTAAATGCTTCTGTAAACGGAATTTTTTTCAATAAAGTTGTCTGTTATGCTCTGGACACAAAAACCCAGATCGTGGTCGCGCATAGGTATACTGCCGTATTTTTTTATAAAGTCGTCCACTCCCCATTTAAATATTAAAAAATTCAGGGTTACGAATTTTATATCCGTACCCCTACCCTGCACGGTCTGTATGTAGTAAAGCGGCATCAGGTTATAGTCGCCTTCGCCCATGTATACGCTGTCCTTGTCAAGCGTTTTGAGTATGTTATTGCCAAAGTCATAGGAAATATAATCATACCTGCCGTTGTTTTTAGAAAAATTAATTGCTGTCTCCGAGGCAAAAATAAGTACAGCTAAAAATACAACTGCGTACTTCAGGTAGTTTTGTTTTATGCTTTTGCCCAGATATAAAATTCCAGCCGAAACAGCAAAAAGCACAGCAAGCTCACCAGGCATAAGAAAAATGTCTATTATCCAGATTATTTCTTCCTTTGTTCTGTTATAAAATACCACCATAATAAAAACTATAAGGAAAATACTTATGTAAAAACAAAATATCCTCCTTGCATTCTTGAACATAATATAAAAACCCGGTATTGCAAAAAGCCAAAGAAAAGAAAAATTCAATACGAATAGTTTTAAAAACTCCATAATTTGGTAAATGTAAAGGCGCAGGCTCGGATCCGCAGGTGTAGTATATCCTTTCCTTGTAATTACCCACCACAGGTTTTGCAAAGTTGACGGGTTGCCCATGTTAAATACCGGGCTGCACGACGCCCTGATGGTAAGATAAATATATGGGCTTAAGCCAAACAAAAAAAACGCTGCTATCAGTATCCTGTTTTTCTGGCTGAATTTCCTGAAATATTTAAAATAAAAATAACCAATAACAGGCGCCAGTATTATCATGCTTGGCCAGTGGTTTGTAAGCGAGATTGCATAAATAAACCCGAGCAAATACAGGTATTTAATATTATATTCATAAAATAATAACAAGCACAAATAGATAATTAAGCATAACAGCAGCAGGTTTAATATATAAATTGCGCCTTTTGCTTCCAGCGCCTGGTCCCAAAAAATAAAAGAAAAAGCAAGTATAAGCATTTCTACAAATCCTGCATAAGCATTCCCTTCTTTAAATACAATAATAGCGGCCTTTCTGCCGATAAAATAAACTGTTAAAAGTGTTAGCATGGCAAGGAATGCCGAAAAAAGATTCACTCTGAAAGCAGGCGTGGCCAGTGGTAGTAAAGTAAATATCTTTGAAGCCAAAGTAAAAAACGGGTATCCCGGCGGGTGTGCAATAGCGAGCGTGTACGCGTCCGTAGCTGTCTCTGGCGAATCGTCGTTTTTAAAAATCGGCTGCATTGTCTGCAGGTAGACGAAAAACACAATAAGCAAAACAAGAGGCAGTATGATGTACTTTTTAATGTCTAGTTTCAATTCATTTCTCCTGTGAACCTTGTTTATTGTCTATTTTATTAATAATATCATATATTTCCGAATTATTTGCTCCCAATAGCGCTGCATTATCAAGCATTTCTTTGGCTTTCTTAAAATCCTTTTTTGCGTAGAATATAAGGCCGAGTTTTTCATATGACTTGCCAAAATCTTTTCTGATGGAAATTGACTTTTCAAGGCATTCAATCGCCTTTTCCTCATCTTTAAGCCCCAGGTATGCAAGCGACATGTTGAAAAGAATCTCATTTTCCTGCTTTTCTCCGGGTAAAGTCAGCGCCTTTTGGTAAAGATTCAATGCCTCGGCATAGCGCCCTGCGTGCAGAAAATCATTACCCTGCGTCAGGGCAGAAACAAAATACCAGCTTGATAAATAGATATTTTCCTGGTCGAATGCGAATTTATCATAAATGCCTCTATAAGAATATATTTTATATATATAATCTTTCATCGGATTCGCGTCTTTTGAAAATTTGATAAGAAGCCCGCACTGCCTCTGGTATAAAGGAATCTGGATGTTTTCGAAAAGTGACGAAGGGCTGTTCCTGTAAAACGTGTATTTGTCTGAAAAATTTAGGATTATATTTGTCATATTGTATAGCAAGGAATCGCTTATTACGCTTACCCCGCCGAATCTGGCCGCAAATTCATTCATCCCCCACTTCAAAGCAAGGTTACCTACAGGCAAAAGTTTTATATCAAGCCTTTGTTTCTCCACTGCCATCAAGTAATAAACAGGCATTGTGTTGTAATCGCCTTCTGCAAAGTACATTGAATTATAATCAATGGTTTTTAACAGGTTGTTGCCATAATCGTAGGATATAAAATCAGAACTTTCGTTGTTTGCCGAATAGTTTTTAAAAGCAGAAAATGATATCAGTCCAAGAACAAGCGCAATGGTTATTGCTATAAAAACTCTGTTTTTTAAGATATTAATAAAATAAATCATGCCCATAGCCAAAAATATCGCTATAAGTCCCTCTGCCGGCAGTAAAAACACATCCATCATTTTCACAAGATACCATGGTGTCCTGTTATAAAATGTCACGGCAATGATATCCACTGTTGTCATGCCGCCTATAAAAAAAAATATAAACTTCGATTTTTTTACAATTATATACAAGCCGGGTATTACTAGTAACCATAAAAAATAATAATTTGCAAAAAACAGTCTGAAAAACTCGGCCAATTGATATCCTAAAACGTCTGTCCCAAACTTGACCTGCGAAACATATCCCTGTCTTAACACAATCCACCAAAAATTTTGGAAGGTATCTGCCTTTGCCCATCTCATAACTGTTTCAGCCCATGACCTGAGCGGAAGGTATAAATAAAGGCTTGTTCCCATAAACAAAAACACAAACGATAATAATGCCTGAAGCATATTAACCCGTTTTCTAAATTTGATAAATAAAAAAAGAAAAAAAGGCAGTAATATAACCATGCTTGGCCAGTGATTCGCCAATGATATGCCGTATATATATGCGATCAAATAAAGATACCTTGACTTAAACTGCTCTAAAAGTTTGAGCACAAAATAAATAATTATGAATATCAGCAGCAAATTCAGCATATATATGCCGCCCTTGGCTTCTATCGACTGGTTCCAGAATAAATATGACGTTGCCGATAAAAACACGCAGAAAGCGCATAATAAAGCATTTTCTTTTTCAAATAACATAAATGATATTCTTCTAAGTATCAAAAAAAATACAAACAAAGCGTTGACAGCCAAAACCGCTGAAAAAATATTGCCTCTGAATGCTTCATTGGCAACCGGTAAAAACAAAAATATTTTTTCTGCCAGCATATACAGAGGATATCCAGGAGGATGGCCTATGGACAGTGTAAAAGAGCTTGCTATAGTTTCCGGGGAATCATTATTCTTAAAGGCCGGGTATGTTGTATGAATATATAAATAAAATATTGCCAATAAAAAAATTAGTATAAATAATGCTTCTTTAGTCCTGCTTTTTGACATTTTCCATTTTCCTTACTATAGAAAGCATATTTTCAATTTCAGCGTTGGAGCCGTTTGCTTTTAAAAAATCTTCCAGCGTTTTTTCCGCCGAAATAAAATCTTTTTTGGCCATATAAGCAGTGACGAGGTTTTTGCATGCAGTGTCGTAATGTGGCGCAACAAAGATTGCAGTTTTCAGGTATTTAATCGAGTCGTCGAGCTCTCCCATTTGTCCGCTTACCGCTCCAAGCATATTGTTTACCTCCGGGCAGTACGGATTTATTTCCAGGTCTTTTTTGTAATAATATTCCGCCTTTTTAATGTCTCCTGTATTTCTGTATGCCTCTGCCAGATAATAAAACTGTCCCACGTCCATCTGCGGGCAAAGCTCCACAGGGTCTATCTTTATTATTCTGTCATAATATCCTATTGCCTCGGTGTAACTCTGCCTTTCAGAAAGGCCGTTTGCCTTTTTCAGGTAATGGTTTGATACTATTGTCTTGGCGTCCTGGAAGCAGAAAAAAAACAGCGTTATTGCCGAAACTGCTATTGACGCGGCAAGTATGTTCTTTCCAACGGCAAACATCCTTTTTTCCCCTGTATAGGCATACAAAAAGTACAATAGCAGAAAAAAAATAAAAGTTGTAGAAGGTATATTGTAAAATGTATTAAAAAACGAGGAACCCAGCAAAGCCGTTATCCCTGATGTAATTCCAAGAGCGACAGCCGAAAATACTTTTTGCCTCACAAATATATTAAAACCGATGTTGTAAAATACTGCCAGGCAAAGCAGGAACATGCCCAGCCCTAGTATTCCTGTTTCAGCCGCGATAAGAAGATAATTCTGATGCGGCATCCAAGTAACCACATATGAAAAATCCTTATTAGCCGGATTCGCAAGGATTCTCCCCTGGTAATAAGGGTAATAAAGCCTATAATTTCCTATGCCTTTGCCTATAACAGCCGAATCTTTGATCATCAGCAGACTTGTTTTCCACATAAGTAACCTGTGCACTAGCGATCTTTTCTTTGTTTCTAAATATCCGCTCTCTTTTTTTATCATTAATGCTCCCGCAGCCCCTGAAATAATGACAAGGCACAAAATACCTGCGATTATCTTCTTTATATTTGCCATGACAAATTCCTTTTTATAATTCGCGGCTATCAGGGCAAAAACCAGAATTCCACATATGAAACCAATATCTGCGCCGATAACTTTCGTGTAATAAAAGCAGGCTAAATTTATGATAAGTGCAATAACGTAAAATGGCCTGTATTTTTTTTCAAATATGGAAAAAGAAAGTATAAGAAATATTGAAACAAGCAGTTCGCTTGCGAAAAAATCCGGGTTTCCTATTGTACCCAGCGGCCTGCCGGCAAAATTGGTATTCCACATAAAAACATCCGCATTGAAGTGCTGCATTATCCCATAAAAAGCCATTAATGTGTGTGAAAGTATAATCAGTATTATAATTCTCTGCATGTCCTCTTTTTCGCAAAGCGTATAACACAGGTATGCACCGTATATTGCAAGGAATATCTCACAAAAATACTTGAAGCTGATAGTCTTGTTCATGGAAAAAAATATGGAGGCAAAACATACAAGAACATATCCGGAAAGGGCCATAAGCATAGGATTTTTTTTGAATAATATTTTCCCGTTAATATACCCTTTTAGAAAAAGCAGCAGAAAAAGCAAAGGGACAAAAACCCTCAATATCATCAGTTGTGGTGGACCAAAGGGATCGAAAGACGGCTGCCAGAATACTACAGGTATGGCAAAAACAATGAAATTAATAAGATTTTTTATCAGCAGCCCGGTTAATTTTGAATTTAACATTATATCCCGTAATAATCGCCTTCAAATATCACAATACCAGCGGCACCTATCGCTCCTGCCATTTCGCCCAGTTTTGCCGGCAGTATTTTGCATGCAGCAAAAGGCGCGGCAAACGCCCTTTTTCTCGTTTCATCCAGTAAAGGCGCGAATAGTTTTTCTCCTGCATTTATGACTCCGCCTGCAATGACTATTACCTCGGGGTTTAGCACGTTTATCACGCTTGCTACTCCGGCAGCAAGGTATCTAATAAAACTAATCCAAACTTCCTCAGCCAGCTTGTCTTTCTGGACCAGCGCCTCATAAACTAACTTGGAAGTTATTTTACTTAGGCTTCCTTTTACCATTTCAGTAATTATCGACTGTCTGCCCTGTTTTATCATTTCCACGGCTGTTCTTGCTATGCCAGTGGCTGACGCGTATGTTTCAAGGCATCCTTTTGACCCACAGCCGCATTCCCTGCCGTTTAATTCTACTGTAATATGCCCTAGCTCAGCGGCAGTGTTTGTTACGCCCCTTAAAAGCTTTCCGTCAATCACTATTCCACCGCCTACGCCGGTGCCCAGAGTAAACCCGACAACGTTATCCGCGTTTTTTCCTGCTCCTATCCACTTTTCTGCAAAGGTGGCGCAATTGGCGTCATTTTCTACGCCTGCCTTAATTTTTAAATACTTTTCCAGGTCATCTTTTAATTTTATATTTTTCCAGCCCGGCATATTTGGTGCCACAAGTACAATTCCTTTCTTGCTGTCGAGCGGCCCTGGCGCTCCTATGCCAAGCTTGGTTACGTCTTTAACTTCAATCTTTGCCTTATTTATCATAACCTTTACATTTTCACTTATATTTTTGATTACGAAATCCGGACCTTTATCAGCCCGGGTGGAAAATCTTGTGTCTGCAATTACTTTGCCTGCTTCGGACATCAAAACAACTACTACATTTGTACCTCCCAAATCCACACCTACTGCGTATTTTTGTTTTTTTGTCTTTGGCATTTATGTTTTTCCTTTCTTAGTTATTGTCCCCTTGCTTTTATTTCGACATTCACATATTTAAAATCACTTGTTTTATTAATGCTGGTGCGAGGAGCGGGACTTGAACCCGCACGGATTTCTCCACATGCCCCTCAAACATGCGTGTCTGCCAATTTCACCATCCTCGCAATTTTATAATTTATTCAATTATCCGGTATTTAATACTGCCTTCCTTGCTGATAATAATATTGATAAAAGTTGTTATTATGCTGTACATTATAGCGCCTACTACTGCGCCCCAAAAGCTTCTGATCTCAAATCCTTTGACAATAAATGAAGTAAGATAAAGCATCGCGCCGTTAATGACGATCGTAAACAGGCCAAAAGTCAGCAGATTTATAGGCAGCGTAAGCACGAAAATTAAAGGTTTGATAAAAACATTTATGATTCCCAGCACCGCGCTGGTCACAAACAGAATTATCAACCCGTTTAAACCCGGCACGGTCACTTCAAAGCCTTTTATTGTCTTCACAACTACAAAAAGAGCAGCTGTATTTATTATCCATTTTACAAGAAGGGATTTCAATTATATCTCTCCGTAGCCAAGCCCGTCTCTTACAAGTTTTTTGTCGGCATCCCTTAGTCTTTGCACTAGGACTTTGATAAAAATTTCGTTCAACTTTACGACTATTGACGGGTAATCCTTTTTAAAAGAATTATAGTCGCTGTCTGCCAATCTCACTACTTTAGATGGTTTTATCGCTGTTGCCGAAGCAGATCTCGGGGCTGGCATCAGCATGGCCATTTCTCCGAAAAATTCTCCCGGTTTTATATTCGCCAGTACCACATTGTCCATTTTCTGCTTCTTTGCTATTTTGATCGCACCGTCGACCACGATATACATCGATCCGTCGCCAATTTGGTTTTCCCTGAATATTTCGCCCTGCGCTGGATATTCCTCAATTAGCAGACGCTGCGAAATAATTTTTATTTCCTCATGTGTTAAACTCTTAAAAATATCCAACTTTGATACTATTTCCGGGTCTACCATTCAGCCACCTCTTTTTATTATAAGTACGGATGTTTCTCCGTACTCTTTTTCCTTGACGATTTTCCAGCCTTTAAGTTCTTCGCTGCACTCTTTCCTTTCGTCTCGGTGCATTTCAATTACGATCAATGCGTTCAATAAATTATCATTTAAATATGATAATTTCAAGAAGTTTTTTATATAGCCTTTATTATACGGCGGGTCAGCGAAGACGATATCTGCCTTTATTCCATTGGATTTTATAATATTCATGGCATCCTTGTAATCGGCCTTTATTATTTCAAAACATGTCTTTGGTATTTTAAGTTTTGCTGTATTTTTCAGTATGGCTTCCCTGTGATTTGTATCTATAAATACAGCTTTTGACGCGCCGTTACTGAGCGCCTCAAGGCCAAATGCTCCGGTCCCGGCAAAAAAATCGAGGCAGATAGTGCTGTTTATAACCGGCCTTAGCATGTTGAATATAGCGCTTCTTGTTTTTGCAAGAGTCGGCCTTATATCTTCCCCTTTTGGCGCAGAAATCGGAATGCCTTTGTAAAGGCCGCTAGTTATTTTCATTTTCCCGTCCAGCAAGTTTAAGTAAATTTGATAAAATAAATTTATAAAACGGTTGGTTTGAAGGTATGTTTGGAAAATCGTGATTTACTTTTTTTCTACACCTGACTGACATTTGATGCATAGTTTGGAGAAAGGCAGGGCTTTTAGTCTTTCAACGCTTATATCTTTTCCGCATTTATCGCACTGCCCGTACACACCCTCTTCTATCCTTTTTAAAGCCTCCTCGATTTGCATCAAAAGCTGTTTATTTTTTTCGGTAAGGTCATAATGTAGTTCTTTTTCGTATATGTTTGTGGCAGTATCCGCAAAATCCTGTGCATCATTCTGGTAATTATCGACGCTTTCCATATCTTCTGCATTATGTTTTAAAGTGCTCATTTTTTCTTTCTTCATGCCAAGCAACATTTCTTTCAGTTCCTTTTGTCTATTCTTTTCCACTAAAACACCTCTATAACTTTTAGTATTGGGTATCGAAGATTTCATCTAATGAATAATATTTGGGATCGTTTTTATCTTGCGCTTGCGACTTTTTCTTTTTCCTCTGATTTGGTTTTAAATGTAGGTATGTCCAAAGTCCCTCTTTTTAATTCCATTGTCGTCTTGTTTGTGGCTTCAAGCTTCTCATTTAGGTACATGAAAGCATCCCATGGGTCCACATGGGCGCCGCAGGTGAATAAGTCAACTGCCGCATATCCGTATTCAGGCCATGTATGAATTGCCAGGTGAGACTCCGCAATCACCACAACTCCGCTTACTCCGTGCGGGTTAAATTTGTGGAAAACATCCTCTACGACAGTAGCTTTTGCGTGTTCCGCCGCTCCTATCATTATATTTTGAATGAACTTTAAGTCATTTAATTTTTTTCTGTTGCATCCGTAAAACTCGACTAAAATGTGCCTTCCGAGGTTTCTCAATTCCTTCTCACCCCCGTCTCTGTAATTTTTTAACTTCTTCAGAACATTTAACTGATTTTTTTTACTTTTCAGCAAAAAATCTTAATTCTGTGTGAGTAAATATATACTCTCGAAAACAATTTGTCAAGTTTTTTTTAAAAAAAATTGTCCATAAATCAAAAATTTTTTAATTTTTATATTGACAAAATTGATTTATGTTTGTTTTAAAAACAAATTAGTTTAAATTGATTTTTTTATAAATAATAATATAATCATATACAAATTTTAGCCTTAAAAGGAGGCGTTATGGTCGCGAATAAAAATATTGATATAGTTATAGAAATAGTAAAAAAATCTATAAAAGAATACGAAGCTCCCGTGCTTGAAAAATTTAACAGGCTGATCAGGGAACCTTATTGGGTATTGATAAGTTGTATCTTAAGTTTGCGCACTAAAGACGAAACAACTGACAGGGTTGTCAGAAACTTATATTCTGTTGCAAAAACTCCGGCAGAAGTGTTAAAAATTCCTTATAACAAGCTGGAAAAAATACTTTATCCTACAGGTTTTTATCATGTAAAAACAAAAAACGTGATAAATATAACAAGATTATTACTTAATAAGTATAAAGGCGTTGTTCCGGACGAATTGGATGAATTATTGACAATACCGGGAGTCGGCAGGAAAACTGCAAATCTGGTTCTCACTGTTGCTTTTAATAAGCCCGGTATATGCGTAGACACGCACGTCCATAAAATATTTAACCGCTGGGGTTATTTAAAAACAAAGGATCCAGAAAAAACAGAGTTCAGGTTGCGTGAAATACTTCCGCGTAAATACTGGATTAAGATTAATGAATACCTGGTGCTTTTCGGCCAGCACATCTGCCTTTCGGTATCCCCCTTTTGTTCAAAATGTCCTATAAAAAAGTACTGCCCGAAAATCGGCGTAAAAAGGCACAGGTAAAAGCTTCTTATTTATAGTCTTCCACCTCAAGGACAACGCTTTCTTCGTCGTTCCAAACGTTGATCGACGGTGAAAAAACAATGTCCAGCACACGTCCTTGCCTGATTATTTCCTTATCCTGCTCCGAATACCCGAACATAATGAAATTATAAAATCTTTCGCTTGCCTTACAATAAAACTTAAGTGTGTTGCTTTTAAAGTATTTTACTTCAACTACTTCTACGTTTTTAACTAAAAAAAGAGGTCTTGGATTGCCCTCACCCCATGGTTCCAGTTTTTCAAGCGTTCTGATATCCTTTACAGTAATAGCTTCGTTTCCTATCTGAGCGTCAATTAAGAGTATAGGTTCGAATTGTTCGATAGTTTTTGTACTTTTCAAATGCTCGTTTATGACCTGTCTGAATCGGTCTATTCTGTCTTCGAGCAGTGTCACCCCAGCGGCAAGCTTGTGTCCTCCAAACCGTTCCACCACGCTTTCGGCGTGCTTTAAGCTTTCATAAATATTAACTGAATGCACGCTCCTAGCGCTGCCGTGCACCATATTCTGCTCGTCTTTCGTCAGGATAAAAGTCGGCCTGTTATATTTTGCAACTATTTTCGAGGCCACAAGCCCAACAATGCCGGCATGCCAGTTTTCATCATAAAGCACAATTACAAAATCTTCCTCGGGCTTGAATTTACCGTTTAGCTTTTCTAAAGCCTCTGTTTCTGTCTTGTTCATCAATTTTTTGCGTTCTTCGTTTGCCGTATTAAGCTCGTCTGCTATTTTGCTCGATTTTCCAGGGTCTTTTGAAATGAACAGTTCTACTGCCTTATTGGCACGATCCATTCTTCCCGCCGCATTTATCCTTGGCCCGAGTATGAATCCAATATGATATGTGCTTATCTCGGATTTTTCCTTCAACCCCGATACTGCTTTTAATGCCTGAAGGCCGATATTATCAGTTTTTTGTATCTTTTTTAGTCCTCGCCTTACAAGTATCCTGTTCTCCTTGGTCAATGGTACAATGTCTGATACAGTGCCAAGCGCAACAAAATCAAGAAAATTATCTCTTAGCTGTATTTTATATTTTTCAGCTATTGAGCTTATAAGCTTATATATCACACCAACGCCGCTTAAGTCCTTATCAGGATAATTTTTTGAAAGTTTGGGATTTATTATGGCGTACGCATTTTGTGGGACAGCGTCGGGCACATGATGATCGGTAATTATAATATCCATCCCATTTTTTTTGCAGAAATTAGTTTCTTTTATTGCGTTAATGCCGCAATCTACGGTTATTATCAGCTTTGTACCATTTTCTTTTATTGCTTCAAGTGCAGGCAGATTTAATCCATACCCTTCATCCTGCCTGTGGGGTATATAATAATATATGTTTTTGTAGCCAAGGTATTCAGTAAAAAATAAATAAAGTATTACGATGGCAGTGACTCCATCCACGTCATAATCGCCGTAAATGGTAATTTTTTCCTTCTTATTCAAGGCTTCGTCTATCCGTGCCGTTGCCTTCTCCATTTCTTCAAAAAGTCCTGGCGAAAAAAGCTGTGCTTCATCAGCTTCAAAGACTTCCTTAGCCTTTTCAACAGATGTTATTCCCCTGTTTGCAAAAGCTTTAAGCACATATTCCGGGACGTGAAGCATATCTTCAAGTTCATGCCTTAACTTATTTTCTATTGGTGATGTTTCAAAATCAAGCCATTTCATTGAATCCCTCAGTTTAATATTCGGTGAATGTTGTCAAATTTATGATTCAAACATGTTGTCTATAAATTGTTTTGGGTCAAATAATGATATGTCTTCCAGTTTTTCACCGAAAGTCAGATATTTAATAGGCACCCCAAGCTCTGACTTGATCCTTATTATGCTTCCGCCTTTTGAGGTACTGTCAAACTTGGTGAGTACTACCCCTGTAAGCCCCAGTGTTTCATTGAATTGCTTGGCTTGTGCAAAAGCATTCTTGCCTGTATTGCTGTCAATCGTTATAAATATATCTATATTATCAATGTTGATTTCCTTCAAAATAACCCGTTTTATTTTCACGAGCTCTTCCATCAGGTTTACTTTTGTATGCAAGCGCCCGGCAGTATCTATCAGGGCTATGTCAAATCCGCTTTTTTTTACTTTTATCATGGCATCGTAAACAACCGATGCCGGGTCTGCGCCTTCCATGCCCATTGACACTTCCACTCCCAGCCTTTTACCCCATATTTCCAGTTGCTCAGTCGCGGCTGCCCTAAAAGTATCCGCTGCAACAAGCATAACCTTTTTACCTTTATCTTTATATAATTTCGCTATTTTAGCCGCAGTTGTTGTTTTGCCGCATCCGTTTATGCCAGCGAGTATTATTATATACGGTTTTTGATTATCCTTTGCTGAGATAAAAGGATTTTCAAGGTCGACTGAAAATCTTTTTCTTAATATTTCTTTTGCTCCCTCAAAAGATTTTATTTTTCCGCCCTTAAATTCTTCTATAAGTTCATCGCTTGTTTTTACGTCAATATCAGCGCCTATCAGTATTTCTTCAATTTTCAAAAAATCTACTGTTGTCCCGCCGGAAAATATACCTTTTATTTTTTCAAGAAAAGACCTTGGTTTTTCAAAGTTACGGTTTGACATTTTCTTTATCAAAAAGCGTGTCAAGCTTTACCGACATTATCTTTGAAACTCCGTTTTTTTCCATCGAAACGCCGTACAAAACGTTTGCCGTTTCCATTGTTATTTTATTATGGGATATGATGAGAAATTGTGTCCTTTCCCTGAAACTTTTAACAAGGTTAACAAACCTCATGATGTTCATGTCGTCAAGCGGTGCATCTATTTCATCCATGCAGCAAAAAGGGCTTGTCTTGATCAAAAATAATGCAAAAAGCAGGGATATCGCGGTAATCGCTTTTTCACCGCCTGAAAGTAAAGTAATATTTTGCAGCTTTTTACCCGGCGGCCTGGCTATTATATCAATGCCGGACTCAAGTATGTTTTCTTTGTCCAAAAGCAGCAGGTCAGCTTCGCCGCCGTTCATCATTTTCTGGAAAACATCAGCGAATTTCTTCCTTACTTCCTCAAAAGCCTTTCCAAACAGCTCTTTTGATTCGTCGTTTGTCTTTTTTATCACTTTTTTCAGGTTTTCTCTTGCGTTAAAAAGGTCGTCATACTGTGTCTGAAGGAAATCGTTCCTCTTTTGAAGTTCGTTATATTCCTCAATTGCCACTAGGTTAATTACGCCCAGGCTCTCCATCCTTTCCTTGTGCTCGCCTATCTTGATACTAAGCTCCTTGTACTGATCGTCAGGCAGTTCAAAAGCTTCTATTGCGGCTTCATCCGGTGAAATCCTCAGTTCCTCGTTCAATTTAGAATATATAGTTTTTATTTCCAGCGAAATTTCGTTTATTTTGAGCTTGATTTCGTACTGTTTTTCCTTGAGCTTTTCCGTACCTTTGTTAATCTGTTTTATTTCCTGCTCGATCTTTTCCATCTCAATTTTTAGTGCTTCAAACTCCTCTTTTTTTACGTTCCAGCCGCTCTCGTCATTAACAAGCGTTGATTTAAGCTCACTGATTTTATTCTCGCTTACGTTTTTTTCTTCCAAGGCCTGTGTTATTTTTTTGTTTAACTCGCCTATTTCCATGTTGGTATTGTTATAAAACACGTTCAGCTCGTCAAGTCTCTTCCTCAACATGGAAATATTGTTTAATTCCAGGCCGTAATCGCCCTTTGTCTTTGCAAGGTTTACCTTGGCATCTTCGATTGTATTTTTTCTTGAATTAAGTTCCTCTTCTTTGATTTGTATCGCATAGGAAATTCCGGCAGTTTCAAGTTTCATTTTTTCAACTTCTTCCCGCATCTTGTTTATTTCCCTTGTAATCGATTCCTTCCTTGCCATGCTTTCCGATTTTTCCGATTGAAGCGTGTTTATAATATCGCCATATTTGCTTACATCTTCCTCAGCTATTTTTTTGTCTTCTTCCTTCTGCCTGTGGCGTTCTGTATCCTTTATAACCTCTATATACTGGCTGTGGTAAAGCCTTGACAGTTCCTCAATTTCGGCCTCCATTGCTTGTATTTCCTTTTCAATGGCGTTCCTTTGTGAATCTATTACAGAAATCTTCTCTTTAAGCTGAGATATATTGTAGCCTATCTCGCTTATTTCCCTCTCGCGGCTCAGGAATCCAGTCCCTGGTCCTTCTGCGCCCTCTCCCCTTTTATATATATTATAATTCGATATTAGCTCGCCTGATAGAGTCAGGATAAAATACTCTTCCTCTTTTTGCACATCATTCATAACTAGGTTTGCCTTTTCCATGTCATCAACGATATAAATATTGTAAAACAGAGTCTTTATTATCTCATTTTGCTGGTCCGTCTTAATTATATCAGGCAGGTAGGCTTTTATTTCAGGATGTTTAACATTATCTTTCCATTTTTTCAGTATTGCTTTATAGTCGTTTCTAGTATTTTCCGTGCTTAAAAAAACCACTTCCCCCTTTTCGCTTTCATATGTCTTCAAAATCTCTTTTATATGGCTTGATTTTCGCACAAGGAGTGTTTTCAATAAGTCCGCAAGAGTCTTTTCTATTGCTGTTTCATAAGGTTTGTCTACGGTGAGCAGGTTTCCGACAACGTCCACTATATTTTGCTTTTCAGAACCATCCAGGCTTTCCCTGTATTGTGTTAGAATTTTTCTTATTATTTCACCGTAACCTTCAAAACGCTGCTTCATTTCGCGCAGCAGCATGAGCCTCGACTCCAGCTTGCTTAAATTCATGGTTTCTTGTTTTAACTCGTTATTTAAATCATCCAATGTTTCTTTCTTTTTAATCTTGTCCTTTATCATCATCTCTTCTTTTAATTTGATATTGCTTATCTCCTCTTCTTTCAGCACCTTGCTTTTTGCCATTGTGTCCAGTTCAGCAGAAAATTTCTGTATCTTTTCTGCAATTAATGCCCTATTCTCAATATTTTTTTCAATCTGCCCGTCCGCATTCTCAATCCTAAGGTCTTCCTCTACGATTTTATTGTTCAGCGTGTTTATTTCTTGGCTTAGCTTTTCAAGTATGAGTTTTTTTTCTTCGAGTTCTTTCTTTACAGCCTCATGCTCCTGTGCAAGGGAATTGTACTTTTCCTGCAGATCTTTTAGTTCTTGTTCTCTCCCAATAATGCTTTGCTCTTTTTCCCTTGAATTTTTTTCCCCTTTTTCTATTTCAATTTTTGCATTCTGTGTCTTGCCTACGTTGTCAACGTTCTCGTTCTTTAAGCTGTCGATCCGCTGGTTAAGTTCAACTTCTTTTTCCAAAAGGTATCCTATGCTGTCTTCAAGCCTTTTTATCTCCTGTTCCTTCAACAAATAAGCTTCCCTTTTCTCGTTTATTTCCTTCTCCAAATTTACCCCTTTTTGTCTCATCTCGGCGTAAAGCGTGTCGTATTTGTTTATCCCATAACTTTCTTCCTGTATCTGTTTTTCAACCTCGTCGTTTTCCATCAGATATTTCTTGTAATCGGTATTTTTGTCCTTTATGTCTTTCATATATGTGCTGGTAAGCATATTGTTAAGTTCTTCCCTTAAAACCTTATATTTCTCAGCCTTCTTGGCCTGTTTTTCAAGGCTCCCCATCTGCCTTTTCACTTCAGTCAATATATCGTTTATCCTGACCATATTCTGTTCAGTACTTTCAAGCCGCCTAAGCGCTTCGTCCCTCTTTGATATGTATTTTGTAATACCTGCAGCTTCCTCAAATATTTCCCTGCGTTCTATAGGCTTGGCGTTTATTATCCTGTCAACCTCGCCTTGGCCTATTATCGAGTATGAATCGATGCCAAGTCCTGTACCCATAAGCATTTCTGAAATATCCTTAAGCCTTACCTGGTTATCATTAATGAAATATTCGCTTTCCCCCGATCTGTAAAGACGTCTTGTTATTTTTATTTCGTTGTATGGTATATCCATTTTCTTGTCATCGTTGTCCAACGTAAGAGAAACCTCAGCTATCCCGAGAGTTTTCCTCGTGTCTGACCCGGCAAATATTACATCTTCCATTTTTCCGCCGCGCAGGCTTTTTGCGCTCTGCTCGCCGAGTACCCACCTGATGCCGTCAATTATATTGCTCTTGCCGGATCCGTTTGGCCCCACGATTATGGTGATTCCTCTGTCAAACTCAAGCGTTGTCTTGTCTGCAAATGATTTGAAGCCGAAAATCTGGACTTCTTTTAGTTTCAAGTTCCTCGCTCCTTATATTTTTTCCTATCCCGTTAAACTGTCTTTGCGAACTTTATGAATGCTTCCTCTATGGTTTTAAAATCCGCATCTGTAAGCGACGGTCCCACAGGCAGGCTTATTACCTCGGTCGCTGTTTTCTCCGAAACCGGCAGGCTGTATTTTCGTTTCAGCGTCTCTTTATAAAAAGGCTGCTGGTGTAGGGACAGAGGGTAAAAAATCTTGGCTCCTACTCCTGAGTCGTTCAGGGATTTCAGCAGCTCATCTCTTTTGCCGTTTTTTACTTTTATCGTGAACTGGTGGTATATGTGGAAGTTGTCTTTATTTTCACCCGGTGTCTTTATCCAGTCATATGCTTTAAGCATAGTTTTCAGCTTTTCCGCGTTCTCGCGTCTTTTGGCGTTAAACGAATCAAGCTTTTTCAGCTGTTCCAGCCCTATGGCTGCCTCTATATCTGTGGTCCTGTAGTTATATCCAATCCTTGTATGGAAATATATTTTTTCCGAGCCGTGGTTTATAAAGCTCCTTGCTATTTCATCTGCCTTATCCGAGTTTGTCGTTACCATGCCGCCTTCCGCTGTTGTCATGTTTTTTGTAGCATACATGGAAAACGAGCCCGCGTCTCCAAGATTTCCTGCCTTTTTATCCTTGTATTTTGCGCCGTGAGCCTGCGCCGCATCCTCTATGACTATAAGGCCGTATTTTTTTGCCAGCGCGTTGATTTTATCCATGTCGCAGGCCTGTCCGAAAAGGTGCACTACCATGATTGCCTTTATTTTCCTGAATATGTCTTTTTTCAGCTCTTTCTCAATGGCTTCCGGAGATATGTTAAAATCCTCCTCGTTTATATCAGCAAATACAGGCTCAGCGCCTGTGTGCAGTACCGAATTTCCAGTGGCTATAAAGGTAAAAGGCGTGGTAATCACCCTGTTTCCCTTGCCGATGTTATTCATAAACAGTGCCGTATGCAGGGAGCACGTGCCGTTTGAGACAGCTATGGCGTGCTTTACGCCCGTGAATTTCGCGAACTCGGCCTCAAACTCCTTTACTTTTTTCCCTGCCGCTATGATTCCTGAGTCAAGTACTGTCAAAACTGCTTCTTTTTCTTCTTTCCCGATAATCGGTTTTGAAATCGGTATCATGTCACTCCTCCGCGCCGTAAATAAAAATTTTTTCTTTGTCGGCAAAATTTATAAGTTTTTCTTTCTCAATCAAAAAAGTCTTTCCTGCTTCCACTGCTATTCCTTTTCCTCCGTACTTTTTTATCAAGCTTACCGTAGTTGCCCCTATCGTGGGTATGTCATACCTCAAATCCTGGCTTTTTCTAGCTGTCTTTACAACGATAAAATCCCTACCCGCTATTTTCGCGCCCCTTTTTATGCACTCGTCCGTGCCCTCCTGCGCCTCTACAGCCACTATAATACCGTTTTTTACTATCACTGTCTGGCCTATATCCATGGATGCAATCTTCTTCGCCATGGAAAAACCCAGCTTTATGTTTTTCATGTCTTTGCCTGACGGCCTTGATTTGCCAGCTGGCCCTCTTCCTGCTATCGAGTCCTCCATCAAATAGGTGGAAGGCATTATCCTGACGCCGTTTTTCTCAAACTCCCTTATTATTTCCCTTATCAAGGAAGCTGCCCGTAAATCTTTTGCCCGTAAAAGGACAAGCAGAGATTTAAAATCAAACTTGATTTTCTTCAGTAGGTTTGTGTGCCTTATATACCCGAGCATTATGAGGTTTTTTATGTTTTCTTTTTTCAGCATTTTCAGGATGCTGCCGAGCTGGGTTATTTTAAGCTCGTAAATCTTATATCCGTATTTCTCTATTGATTTGTCTGCCTCGCCGCTTATCGTAAATATTACTAACTCGAGGTTTTTCTTTTTTGCCTCTTTCAGGAATACATGCGGCAGGGTTCCCTTGCCGGCCAACAGGCCTATTTTATTGTTCAACGGGTCAGCCCTCTTTCGGATGTCCTGGCAAACTCCACAAACAGCTTTACCTCGTCTATCTGCTCGACTTCCGACTCTATTTTTTTCAGTGCGTCTTCCAGGACCAGCTTGTCCCTGAAAAATATTTTGTACATTTTTCCCAAAATGGCAAGCTTTTCAGGCGTAAAGCCCCTTCTTTTAAGCCCGACTTTATTCAGGCCGAAGTTACGGAGCGGGTCGTCGGCCACCGTGACAAAAGGCATTACGTCCTTTACCACCCTTGTCGCACCTCCGACCATCGCGTGCGCGCCTATCCTGGTGTGCTGGTGCGCCAGCGCATGCCCGCTTATAAACGCATAGTCCCCGACCTCGATATGCCCGGCAAGGCCTGCGTGGTTCACCATTATCACGCTGTTGCCTATTTTGCAGTCATGGGCTATATGGGCCATCAGCATAATAAAGCAGTCGTTTCCAATGACCGTTGCTTCGCCTTCATGTGTGGCCCTGTGTATGGTCACATACTCGCGTATTACGTTATTACTCCCTATCCTAACAAATGATTTTTCATTTTTGTATTTGGTATCCTGCGGCTTGTCCGAAATAATTGTCCCTTCGCCGATATAATTATTGTCGCCGATTATCGCGCCATCGATAATATGCGCCCTCGCTGCGATTTCAACGTTGTCGCCTATTTCTACGCGTCCTTCTATGATGGCAAAAGGCCCAATATTTGCGTTTTTACCGATTTTTGCCTCTTTACTCACTATCGCTGTTTCGTGAATCATGTTAACTCCCATTATTTTACTTATCTATCTTTTAACACCTACTATCTCTGAAATCAAATATGCTCTATTTCTCTCCCACCATTGCCATCATGTCTGCTTCGGCTACTATACTATCGCCTACAAAAGCTTCGCCATGGAATTTACCTATATTTCCTTTGAATTTCATAAGCTTAAGCTTCATTACAAGCTGGTCTCCGGGTACTACAGGCTTCCTGAACTTAACCAAGTCAATAGTCATAAAATATATTACTTTGCCTTTTTGCTCCTTCAGTTCTGTGGAAAGCAGCATTACCCCTGCTGTCTGTGCCATGGCTTCAACAATCAGGACTCCCGGCATTACGGGCTTTCCCGGGAAATGCCCCTGAAAAAACCACTCATTTATCGTAACGTTTTTTATGCCTGTGATTGATTCGCCTTCTTGTATTTCCAGAATAGCGTCTACCAGTAGGAACGGGAACCTGTGCGGAAGGTATTCCTGTATTTGCTTAACGTCCATTATCATTTTTCACCTCTCCAATAATACTTAATTTTTATTTAATTCTTCTGATTGTTTTTTTATGATTTTTGCCATTTCTATGTTTTGAGTGTGCCCTGTCCTTACAGCTATGACAAGCAGATTAAGGTTCGCTCCCAGAAGGCCGAAATCTCCGACAATGTCCAGTATCTTGTGCCGCGTCAGCTCGTCTTTGTACCTTAATTTTGTATTGACCGGCCTGCCGTTGTCAATCAGAATAGCGTTTTTTAAACTGGCGCCTTTTATTAATCCTGATTTGATCAGCGTGTCTATTTCATGCTTGAAACCGAATGTTCTTGCCCTTGCTATTTCTTTGCTGTAACTGTAGGGATCTATACTTATTCTGGCATCTTCGGGTTTGAGCCCAAAAGCCGAGAAATCCGAAAAATAATGAACCTTGAATCCTTTGTATGGCAGCACTGCAAGATATTTGTCCCTGTCTTTTATTACAACAGGTTCTTTTATTATGAGTTCTTTTTTATCCCTGTCCTGGATGGACGGGTAAACTTTTCCAAGTACCTTTACATATTCATACGAACTGCCATCGAATGCCGGTGGCTCTTCTCCGCCCTCTATTTCAGCTATGATATTGTCTATACCAAGCCCACTGATTGCCGATACCATGTGCTCTGCAGTATGCAGAACCGCCCCGCCTGATTTGAGCGAAGTACCTCTCTTGGTATCAAAAACAAGCCCAGCCTCCGCCTTAAACTCCCCAGCTTTGCTCTTTATTATTATGCCGGTATCAGGCTCAGAAGGACAAAAAGTAATCTTTACCGCAGTACCTGTATGCAGACCTATGCCTTTTATTTCGATTTTTTTCTTTATTGTTATCTGTTTTTTCATTTTTCTTTGAGCTTTTTTATTTCTGTCTCGAGTTCTTTAACTTTGACGAATAATTCCTTTAACCTCATTACATACGCTTCGCTTCTTCTCTGCTCCATGATAGGCCGTGCAGGCGCACCTGTAACCGCAGCGTTGTCTGCCGTGTCTTTTGAAATCCCGGCTTTCGCTCCGATTTTTACAAAATTTCCTACTTTTATATGCTCGACAAACCCTACCTGCCCGCCTACGAGTGAATATTTCCCTATTTCTGTGCTGCCGGATATGCCTGTCTGCGCGGCTATTATGGTACCCTCGCCTATTTTTACATTGTGCGCCACCTGGACGAGGTTATCGAGTTTTACGTTATCACCTATCACAGTCGGCCCGAAAGCCCCGCGGTCAACTGTGGTATTCGCGCCTATCTCGGCATTATTGCCAATCTTCACATACCCTATCTGCGGCACTTTTACTATATTGCCACAGTCCTCCACAAAACCGAACCCGTCAGCACCTATAACGCAGCCTGCGTGTATGATGGTGTTGTCCCCTATTTCAGTACGCCGGTAAATGGAGACATTCGGGTAAATTATTGTATTTTTGCCGATTTTGGAATTTTCGCCCACAAAGACGCCGCTGTAAATAACTGCGCCATCCGATATTTCAGCTCCGTCTTTTATTACGGCATAATCGTCCAGATACACGTTTTTGCCGATTTTTGCTTTTTGTGAGACAGATGCTTTGGGAGAAATATACTCCTTTTGCATCTCTTTAGGCGTTAATAAACTGACTATCCCGATATATGCCAGTTTGGCGTTTTTAACCTTGATTATGGTTTTCCCGTTTATCGTGTCGACAGAATCGGAAATTATTACTTTTGCCCTGGATTCTTCCGCCTGCTTTACGTATTTTTCCGACAGGACAAAACTCACGCATGACTCATCCGCGTTCTTCAGGTCGGAAATTCCGCTTATCTTGGCTCCCGGGTCGCCTATTACCTTTCCGCCGGCGGCGCGGGCTATTTCCTCCGCGCTGAACTGCATAAACTTTATTCCTCGTTCATTGTTTTAATGACAAAAGCGGTAAGGTCGTCGCCTCCGTAAAGGATGTTATTCCTTTCAAAAACGTAGTCATAACCTTTTTCTTTTGCCACTTTCTGTACTATTGCCCTTATCTCCTCAACAATATTTGAAGTCATCGTTTTTTCTTCATCGAGAAGTTTTTGCTGTGTATCCGACGCTTCAGCCTGAAGTTTTTCAAGTTTTGTCTGCAGCTGCTCTTCCATATTTTTCTCTTTTTCCTTGCTCAGCACTGTTTTCTGTTTTTCAAGCGAATCCTGCAAGTCTTGAATTTCCTTCTTTTTCGACTCAAGAGTCTTTTTCTCTGCGTCTAGTTTTTCCTGCAATTTTTCCTTCGCTTTTTTAGTCCCTTCGTACTCATTAAATACCTTCTCAATATCCACATAACCTACTTGCAACGCATATACTTTTGCCGCCGACAAAAAAAACAAAACTCCAAAAACTATCATAAATATTTTCTTCATGTGTCTCCTCCTTTTGGTTTGTTATTTTAAAAAATATTTCCTATATTAAAATCTATCCTGCCTCCGGGTTTCGGGTAGTTCCTGTCAAGTGGGAATCCCCAGTCAAGTCTTATAAGCATAACCGTACCCGGTATTGTAAATCTTATTCCAGCTCCGGTGCTGGGATAAAGATAAGGATTTTTCCAATCCACGTCATTTACAGTTGTCCAGCAGTTTCCACTGTCGTAAAATGCAACAAGCGTGAGCATCCTCTCAATTACTTTAAACTTATATTCTATGTTTGTTATTATTGTAAAATCTCCTCCTGCCTGCCCGGGTCCTAGAACCCTTTCGTCATATCCTCTGATTGTATCCGTGCCTCCAGCGTAAAACTTTTCTACAAGTGGGACCTGCGGCTTGCCGTAATCACTGTAGCTGTATCCAAAGGCGTCTCCTATCCTTATATGCATGCCAAGCACAAATTTCCATATACTGGGTATAAATATCCTGCCGTCGTAAATAAATTTCATATAATTATAATCACCGCCCAGTATTCCGCCGCCAATCTGCATTGACATGCTGTCATAAACACCTCTGTTTGGGTCAAAAACATCGTCCCTTGTATCATGCACATACATTGGCGTAATACTGCTTATCTGGCTTTCCCCCGGTGTTACATATGGTGCCATAGCCGAGCTTATATCCGAATATGTGTCATCCTGGTACCTGTAAGTAAAATAGCCCTGTTGCTCGTCGTTGAACCTCTTACCCAAGCTCACGTCAAAACCATAAGTATCAATACTGTATCCTTCATTGTTAAATGAACTATCGCTGTATGTATTCCATACATCTGTTTGGAAAGAAGTCGGGGTATCAAGCAACCACGGATCTTTATAAGTCAGCTGCCATGTCCTTTGCAAACTGCCGATTTGTATAGTGGCAGAAAACGATTTCCCTTCCCCGAATAGATTTGCCTCTGTAAGAGTCAGGTTCCCCACAAGTTTTTCAATGGAGCTGTAACCAGCCCCAAGGCTGATTGTGCCTGTTTTCTTTTCTTTCACTTCAAGAATGACATTTAATTTATCGATGTCAACCTGCTCAGTATCTGGAACTATATTGTCAAAGAAACCCAGATTATAAAGTTTTTCAACAGATCTTTTAATTTTGGTGCTGTCAAAAGGGTCTCCGTCGTGCACCAACAGTTCCCTAAGTATTACCTTCTCCTTCGTTACGTAATTGCCCATTATTTTAATTTTATTTATGTATGCAACTGACCCTTCTTCAATTTCAATGGAAACCTTTACTTCCCCTATGTCATCGTCATACACATATGAATCTTTTATGGATGCGAATATATAGCCTTTATCGGCATAAAACGATCTGATTGCCGCTATATCCTTGTCAAATTGATTTTTGTTAAAAGGTTTTCCAACTTTGCTTTCTATTCTTCCTAAAATTTCCTGCGTAGTGTATATTTCATTTCCCTTTATATCAATGCCTGTTAGCGTATATTTTATACCTTCCGATACTGGAATTTTCAAGGTAACTGTATTTGTTGCTTTATCTATCAGCACGTCCTTTTCCATGATATCTTTTTTATTAATGTCTATTTCCCCGTATGTATACCCATTAACTTTAGCCTTAACATACCCTTCCTCTGCATATGCCGATATTATGTCTTTTAAGTCATCAAGGAATTTATCTTCATCGAAAGCACCGCTCTGGAACCATCCTTCTTCTTTTGTTTTCATGGCACTTTTTACCTTATCGGCGCTGAATACATTATTGCCAACTATGATGATATTTTTAATTTTTATTTTACTGCCTTCGTCTACGATTATTTCGACATTTACTTTTTGTCCTGCGCTGGCGCTGGCACTGACATCCTGGGGTTGTGCCACGACATTGTATTTCACCGAAGCGTAATAAAAATTTTTTTCCTTGTACATGCTCTCTATGTTTATTATAGCCCTTTTTAATTGGTATTCGTCAAAAAACTCGCCTTCCTTAAGTTTGATTTCTTCTTTATCATCATCAAGTTTTCCTTTAATATCTCCTTCTCCCACATCTTTATTGCCTTTGACTATAATTTTATTTATTTTCGGCTTTTCTTTTAGGTCATACACAAGCGTGGTTTTTCCGTCTTTTTCATCAGTATATATTTCAACAGAATCAAATTTACCGGTTTTATATATATTTCTGATGTCTTCCCTTGTCTTATATTTCGATAATTCCATGCCTATTGTGTAGGAAATTACGTCAGTGACTTCTTTTTCCGGTACAGTGACAAGACCGTTTATTTTGATCTCATTAACGATGATTTTTTTTGTATTATCATCGCCAAAGATAAATGTTCCGGTTATTAATAATATTATAATTATTAAATTTATAATCTTTCCTGATTTCAACACATACCTCCTGTTGATTTTATAACGTCTTTTAGACGGTTTTAAAACGCTATTAGTTGCTTGTAATTCTTCCTAATACAATCCCTACGGCAATTTTGCTTTTAAATATCAAGCTTTTATGGAAATTTAAATCATCCTGAAATGCAATTTTATTTTTCCGCCTAGCGGGACAAAATAAAATACTATATTTGATTTATAGTTTTAAATTTTTTGATTTTTCAGGATTTAAAACGGGATAATTATAACATAAGAGTAAAATATTGCAATGACTTTTGTTAAAACAAAAAGCCCGCATTTAGCGGGCTTTTTGGATATTTTAATCAGTATTTTTTACTGGGGTCTGTCTCCTCTTATTTCCACCCTTCTTATTTTTCCGCTTATTGTTTTAGGCAGTTCCTTCACGAATTCAATAATACGTGGGTACTTGTACGGGGCAGTTACCTTTTTCACATGTTCCTGAAGCTCTTTAACAAGCGTATCCGATGCTGTATAATTCTTCGTCAGCACTACGGTTGCTTTTACAGCAAGACCCCTATCAGGGTCCGGCACACCTGTAACTGCACACTCAAGCACAGCCGGATGCTCAAGAAGCGCGCTTTCTATTTCAAATGGCCCTATGCGGTAGCCTGAACTTTTAAAGCAGTCATCTGCCCTGCCGACAAACCAGTAATAACCGTCCTGGTCACGGTAAGCAACATCTCCGGTATAATAAGCGTCGTCATGCCACATTTTTTTTGTAAGCGCCTCGTCTTTGTAATATCCGTTAAACATACCGACAGGCATTCTCTTGTCTGTCTTTATTACTATCTGACCTTCCTCGCCTGTTTCGCATGGTTTGCCCTCATCGTCAAAAAGGTCCATGTCATATCCTGGCGTCGGCTTTCCCATTGAGCCCGGCTTTGGCTCGATCCAAGGGTATGTGGCTATTGCGACTGTGCATTCAGTCTGGCCAAAACCTTCCATCAGACGGTGACCTGTAAGTTTTAAAAACTGTGTATATACCTCGGGGTTTAACGGTTCCCCCGCAGTCACGCAGTATTTCAGCTTACTCCAGTCATACTGGCTCAGGTCTTCTTTTATAAGGTAGCGGAATATCGTAGGCGGTGCGCAGAACGTAGTAACCCCGCAGCTTGCTATAATATTGCACATATCTTTTGGCACAAACCTGTCGTAATCATAAACCATAACGGCAGTCCCACATATCCATTGCCCGTAAATCTTACCCCATGCAGCCTTTGCCCATCCCGTGTCTGCCACTGTAAAATGCAGACCGCCGGGCTGCACGCACTGCCAGAATTTTGCCGTAGGAATATGCCCAAGCGGGTATGTGAAATTATGCCTCACCATCTTTGGCATGCCCGTGGTTCCTGATGTAAAATAAAGCAGGAATATATCCTCATTTTTGGTGACTTCTTTTCCTTTTGGCCTAGGGAAATTATCGTTTGCTGCCTCTATCTCTTTCGTCATGTTTATCCAGCCAGGCCTGTCCTCGCAAATGCACGCCTTAAGCTTCAAGCTCGGAGAATCTTTCTGCGATTCGTCAACAAAATCCATGACTTTTTTATCGTTCACGCTTATTATCATTTTTATGCCGGCGGCATTATTGCGATATTTCAGGTCCTTTACAGTAAGCAGGTGCGTCGCAGGTATGCATGCGGCGCCTATTTTGTGAAGCGCCGTTGATATGTACCAGAACTCATACCTGCGCTTTAATATAAGCATTACAACATCGCCTTTTTTAATGCCTATTTTCTTCAGGGCATTTGCCGCCTTGTCGCTGAGTTTCTTCATTTCGCCAAATGTAAACTCGGCGCCCGATCCTTTTTCGTCGCGCCAGACAAGGGCTTTCTGCTGCGGCGCCCTTTTTGCCATTTCGTCGACCACGTCAAAGCCGAAGTTAAAATTATCCGGCACGTTGATCTTGAATTTTTTTATAAACTCTTCGTATGATGAAAATTCTCCGGGTGCGTAAATATCCAGAAGTGATTGTCCCTGCGGGTTATTATTTTCTGCCATTGTCTACCCTCCCTATGATATAACCGCTATGAATTTTGCCGGTTTTTTGCCCAGCGCTGCCATAGCGTGTTCTGTTCCGGAGTCAAAATAAAGTGAATCCCCAGGATTTAATATCATCTCATTCTTGCCTATAAATATTTTCAGCTTGCCCTTAAGGCAGTAATTGAACTCCTGCCCCGGGTGCGTGTTGAAATGCCCCGGTTTATTTCCCGGTTTCGGGTCAACCGTTACCTCAAACACTTCAAGCTTCTTGTGCTTAAAATTATATGCAAGGTCCTGGTATTTGTATCCCTTGTTGCGGTCTACTTTTGGGCCCTTACCTTTGCGCACAAGGCTGAATGATTTCATATGCGGTTCCTCGCCGGTAAGCAACGCAGTAAGTTCTACGTTAAACTTACTTGCAAATTCATAAAGAAAGCTTATTGGAATATCCGACTTTCCGCTTTCATAGCTTTCGTATTCAGATTTAGAGATTTTAAATGCCTTTGCCAGGGATTCGATTGACGCTCCCTCTATTTCGCGCAGCGCCTTGATACGTATAGCGATTTGCTTGATGTTCTTTTCCATTGCAACCTCCGATTTTATCCCATATTAGGAAAATTTAAACAAAATAAATTTATAAATTAGCAACAATATTATCATGAAGAATAAAATTTGTCATCTGTTTTCAAGGCATTATTTTAAAATTTCAGGGTTTTTAAATTTTCTATTTCAAACAGATTTGTAAAAATCCTTGATTTCAGATTCTATTTCCTGTAAAATATTCACAAGTTTTTATGAAAGGAGCCGTAAAATGGATGGTGCCCAAGCAGATAGTAGTATCTTATTGCTTAATACCACTTTCGAACCGCTCGCGGTCCTGAACCTACGCAGGGCTTTGAAGCTTTTGTTCTCAAAAAAAGCACTCCCCATCGAAGAAAGCAATATGATTGTCCATACCGTAAATAAACAGATAATAATCCCTTCGGTAATTCAGATTACGTATTTTATAAGGAAACCGTTTACAAGGCCAAAATTCTCCAAAAAAGCTATATTCATGAGGGACAGCGGCAGGTGCCAGTACTGCGGCACATACACCCACAAGCCTACAATAGACCATATAATACCAAAATCAAAAAAAGGCAAAAACGACTGGGTGAATGTTGTAACTGCATGTCCTGAATGCAACAACAAAAAAGGCGACAGGACCTTAAAAGAGGCGAAAATGGATCTGATAAGGCATCCGTTTGAGCCGAAATTTATAATATATTCTTTGTCAATATCCCAGAGCAAGCTAAAACACTGGGAAAAATATTTTACTCAGAACCCTGCAAGGAATTCTATTGGGTTGACAGGTACGCTGAACACGTTTATTTGCCAGTGAAGGTGCGGGCCTGTTGACAGGCCTGTGCTTCCGACCATACCAACAACGTCTCCCTGCTTAACAATATCCCCCTGTTTGACTATTATTATTTTTAAGTGCATATACAGGGTATATACCCCGCCGCCGTGGTCTATCATAATAAAATTTCCGTGCCCCTCAGTTTTCATCGCGGCAACTATGGTTCCGTCTGCGTCGGCGACCACGGTCCTGCCTTCGGGCGCGCTGATATCAATGCCTTTATGGCACCATTCTGCTTTTCCCTTGTCATAAATCCTTTTGGCTCCGAACTCCGAGCTTGTTTCACCCGTGACAGGTTTTACAAAAGGGAAACTAAACTTTACAGTCGTTGTTTTAGATTGGAGGCTGTCAATGACTTTGCCTTCGCTGTTCAGCGAATCAAGCATTTTGTCGTTTATCATGCCTGTCTGTATGGAAACTACCTTAAGTTTAAGTTTTCTAACGTATATTTTTTCCTCTTTTTCCCCCTGGTCTTCGCTGTCTTTGTAACCGACAATAAGTTTTTTCCAGCCCGATGTCCCGAGCGGAACCGGCACTATTGCAAAATATTCGTATGATATCTCCTTTTTATTCCATGTGGCGTAAAAAACAGGGTATTTTTTACCAAGGAACTCTACCTGCGCCGCTTTTAACTGCTTGTCATCCCCTATTTTTATCCTTATTATGCCGCCTTCCTTTACAGTGTTTGTGTCCGGCATTTCGTAGAAGGCAGATACCTTTGCAGTAAACGACATTAAAAATATTAATAAAGCAATAAAAATACTTTTTCTCATTATTGGCGTGTCTCCTGTCCGAAAATTATCCGATATTTATCGAGCCTATTATATCATTAATATTATTTATTTGTTTGTCTTTCATGTATTTGTATATGCCGTCCACGATTTTAACAGTTGTCTGTGGGTCTACAAAATTTGCAGTTCCGATCTGTACTGCTTTTGCGCCTGCAATCAGGAATTCCAAAGCATCTTTATAATCCATAATCCCGCCTATGCCTATCACCGGTATTTTGACTGATTTTGCTGTCTTATGTACCATGGCAAGCGCGACAGGCTTAATGGCAGGCCCAGACAATCCGCCGTATGTATTGGCAAGTACAGGTTTCCTTGTTTCTATATCGATCGCCATGCCTACAAGCGTATTTATTAAAGATACGGCATCTACACCCTCCCCCTCACAAATCCCGGCTATTTCTTCTATATTTCCAGTGTTCGGGGAAAGCTTTATTATTATTTCTTTAGAATATACCTTTTTAATTCCATTTATGATGGTCTTTATCATTTCTTTGTCAGCCGCAAATTGCATCCCGCCCTTTTTTACGTTCGGGCATGATATGTTAACTTCAATCCCTGCCACATCGCTGTCTTCAAGTTTCTCGGCTACTTTTACGTATTCTTCGGAGCACGTCCCGTAAATATTTGCTATAACAGGTGTCTTGTATTTTTTTAGTTTAGGCATTTTTTCTTTTATAAAAGCATCCACTCCTATATTCTGGAGTCCGATTGCGTTAATCATGCCTGCGGGAGTCTCTACAATGCGTTGCGGTTTGTTACCCTTTTGCGGCTTGAGTGACAGACCCTTTACTATTATTGCGCCAAGCTTGTTCAGCTCAATAAATTTCTCGAATTCCAGGCCATAGCCGAACGTACCCGAGGCAGTCATGACCGGATTCTTTAGTGTTAGTTTCCCTATTATTACTTCAGTATTCATCTTATTTGCCATGCTTATCTCCATTCTGTGATAAGTGCTGCGTGCGACGTGCTGTGTAAGAAATTTTTATCTTCACATCGCACGTGGCACATGGCACGTCTCACAGCTTTATATTATCCATGTCGAACACCGGCCCTTCCTTGCATACTCTTATATATTCACCATCTATCTCAACAACACATGACAGACATGCTCCAATGCCGCATCCCATGTATTCCTCAAAAGACGCCAGCACTTTCACGTTTTTCTTGTGTTCGGTAACCTTCTTTATCGCCTTAAACATTTGTTTCGGCCCGCAAGTATAAATGATTATGTTGCCTTCAAGCATGCCTTTCAGCGCATCACTCACGAATCCCTTTTTCCCGAAACTTCCGTCGTCCGTGGCAAAAATACATCCTATTTGCTTCAGTTCATTTGGCATTATCACGCACTGCTTGTTTTTTGCGCCCTGTATCAATTCGAATTTTATATTCCTTTTTTTCAGTTCTCTTGCCAGGAAGTGCAACGAAGCAATACCAGTTCCACCACCAACCAATATAATTCGGGGTTTTGGATTTTGAATTTTGGATTGAATTTTTTTCCCGGATTCTAAATTCAAAATTCCAAATTCCAAATAAGACTTTCCTAGCGGCCCGATAAAATTTACTTTATCGCCTTTTTTTTTGTTTGCAAGTATTGCCGTGCCTTTCCCAATAACCTTATAAACAATCTCAACCTTGCCTTTTTCAGCATAAAATATTGAAAACGGCCTGCGCAGCAGCGGCTGAAAAGAGTCTGCCACGCGGATATTTATAAACTGTCCCGGCTCTGCCTTGAATTTTTTCCCGGCATCCAGTTTCATCCAGTAAATTTCTTCGGCAATCTTTTTATTCTCAATTACTTTTGCATCATAAATCATCTTGCCTCCGGCTTATGTGTGCCGCATGGTGCGTATCATGTTTTATTTTCGTCTTTTTGTATTGCGTCGCACGTGGCACGTCTCACGCAGCACATCTCCTCTGCACATCTCACAGTTTATAATATTCCTGTATGCTCCTTATAGTAATGGCCTTTTTCTTTACCGATTCAATGGCAGTAACTATTGCCTGCGCACCAGAAAGGGTTGTTGTATATGGCACTCCCATAAGTATCGCATGCCTTCTTATCTCATAGTCGTCGCTCCTCGGCCCTTTGCCGGCAGGCGTATTGATTATGAGGCTTATCTGCTTGTCCCTTATCATGTCCGTGATATTCGGCCTGCCTTCGTGCACTTTCAACACCTTTTTGGCTGCAATGCCTGTCTTTATGAGCGTATTTGCAGTACCCTCTGTCGCCACTATTGAAAAGCCCATATCTTCAAGCTTTTTTGCGACAAAAACCACACTGCGCTTGTCCTTGTTTTTAACGCTGATAAAGACATTGCCTGCCATCGGCAGCTTTTGGCCTGCCGAAAGCTGCGCTTTGTAAAAAGCATGTCCGAAATCCATATCTATTCCCATAACTTCCCCTGTGGATTTCATTTCCGGCCCTAGTACGACGTCCACCCCGGGAAATTTGTTAAAAGGAAAAACCGATTCTTTTACAGCTACATGTTTATATTCCTTTACTTCCTTTACACCAAGCTCTTTTATTGTCTTCCCGGCCATTATTTTTGTTGCAATTTTTGCCCATGGTATACCCGAAGCCTTGCTGACAAAAGGCACGGTGCGTGACGCGCGCGGATTTACCTCAAGCACGTACACCACATCGTTCCTTATCGCGTACTGGGTATTCATCAGGCCCTTTACCTTTAACTCAATTGCAAGTTTGTATGTGTATTCCTTTATCTTATCCAGCAGGTCCTGCCTGATAGTGAAAGCCGGCAGCACACAGGCTGAATCGCCTGAATGTATTCCTGCCTCTTCTATATGCTCCATGATGCCTGCTATTACGGCTTCCTTGCCGTCACAAACGCAGTCCACGTCTATCTCAACTGCGTCTTCAAGGAACTTGTCTATAAGTATCGGGTGCTCCTCCGATACTATAAAAGCTTCCTTTATGAATTTATCAAAGGTTTCATCGTCATATACTATTTCCATTGCCCTGCCGCCAAGCACATAAGACGGCCTTACAAGCGCAGGATATCCTATTTTCTTGATTATTTTATGTGCTTCTTTAAAAGACCTGGCAGTGCCGTTTTCCGGCCTCATTATATTCAGCTTTTTCAGGATTTTATCGAATTTCTTCCTGTCTTCTGCAATGTCTATTGACACAGGCGATGTGCCCATTACTTTAACTTTTTTCCTGAACAGAGGCATTGCTAATTTCAGCGGCGTCTGCCCGCCGAATTGCACTATAAAACCCGCATCCTTGCCTTCCTCGTCGGCTATATTTGAAACATCCTCCATTGTAAGCGGTTCAAAATACAGCTTGTCTGACGTGTCATAGTCTGTACTCACTGTCTCCGGGTTGCAGTTGACCATGGATACCTCAAAACCTTCCTCCCTCAGCGCGAAAACCCCGTGCACACAGCAATAGTCAAACTCAATTCCCTGGCCTATCCTGTTTGGCCCGCCGCCGAGTATGACGGCTTTCTTCTTTTCAGATATAGGATTTTCATTTTCAGACTCATAGGTCGAATAAAGGTAAGGTGTATATGCCTTAAACTCCGAAGCGCAGGTATCCACAACCTTATAAACAGGCCTTATTTTTAGTTTTTTCCTTGCTTTTCTTATGTCGTCCTCTTTCATGCCAAAAATCTTTCCAAGTTGGAAATCCGAAAAACCGTATTCCTTTGCCTTTTTGAATATATCCCTGAAATTTTGTATATTTTCCTTTGTTACTTTTCCTAACTTCGCGGCTGTTTTTATTAGTTCAGCTTCATAGTCAATTATTTCTCTCAAATTCCGCAGGAACCATCTATCTATTTTGGATATGTTATAAATCTCGTCGTTTGTGATGCCTTTTAACATGGCGTATTTCAAAAAGAAAATCCTGTTTGAGTTGGGCTGCTGAAGCTTCATTTTGATGTCTTCTAATGACAGCGAGTTCAAATCAAGGTCTTTGCCGTCCATACCCCAGCCATATCTTCCAATCTCAAGCGAACGCAGCGCCTTCTGGAAGGACTCCTTGAATGTCCTGCCTATGGACATTACTTCGCCTACCGACTTCATCTGAACGCCCAGGAGGTCTTTTGTATCCTTGAACTTTTCAAAAGTAAAACGTGGTATTTTTACGACTACATAGTCGAGTGTTGGCTCAAAAGATGCGGGTGTGTATTTGGTAATATCGTTCGGTATCTCATCAAGTGTGTATCCTACGGCAAGCTTTGCCGCAATCTTTGCAATCGGGAACCCAGTGGCTTTTGAGGCTAATGCTGAAGAACGTGAAACCCTGGGATTCATTTCAATGACAGTCATCCTGCCGTTGTCAGGGTTAACGGCAAACTGTATGTTTGACCCGCCTGTATCCACCCCTATTTCCCTTATAATCTTTATCGCGGCATCCCTCATCATTTGATATTCCCTGTCAGTGAGTGTTTGTGCAGGTGCTACAGTAATAGAGTCACCGGTGTGTACTCCCATTGGGTCAAAATTTTCTATTGAACATATAATAACTACATTGTCTTTCAGGTCTCGCATGACCTCGAGTTCATATTCTTTCCAGCCGATAACAGACTCCTCGAGCAGGACCTTGCCTATCGGCGAATCCTTCATACCTACAAAGATCTTTTCCTTGTACTCTTCCATGTTATAAGCAATGCCGCCGCCTGTTCCGCCGAGCGTAAATGCCGGCCTTATTATTGCCGGAAATTTTATTTTTTCTATTGCCTTCATGGCCTCATCCATGTTTGAGACATATTCCGAAACCGGCACATCAAGCCCGATTTTTTTCATTGCTTCCTTGAATTCCTGCCTGTCCTCTGCCTTTTTTATAGCTTCAAATTTTGCTCCTATAAGCTCAACATTGTATTTTGCAGTTACTCCCTTTTCCACTAGTTCTGACGCAAGGTTTAACCCTGTCTGCCCTCCAATTGTCGGCAATAGGCAGTCCGGCCTTTCTTTTTCTATTATTTTCTCAAGCACTTCCATAGTCAAAGGCTCTATGTATGTTGCATCGGCAAATTCAGGGTCGGTCATTATAGTGGCAGGGTTTGAATTGACCAGCACAACCTGATACCCCTCTTCCTTTAGAGCCTTGCACGCCTGTGTGCCTGAATAGTCAAATTCACAGGCTTGGCCTATGATTATCGGTCCAGAGCCGATAAGCAGTATTTTCTTTATATCTGTTCGTTTTGGCATGTTCCTTTTCCTTTCAAATATTTATTATAAATTTTTATTCTTAGTCTTCCATATTTTTAATGAATTTATTGAAAATATACCTCGCGTCGTGCGGGCCAGCGGATGCTTCCGGATGGTGCTGTATGGAAAAAGCTTTTATTTCCGGTACTTCAAGTCCCTCGTTTGTCTTGTCGTTTAAGTTAATATGTGTGACATTTACCTTGTATTTGAGGTTTTTCAGGGACTCCGGGTCCACGGCAAAACCATGGTTCTGCACTGTTATGTCTATTTTTTTCGTGCTTAAATCCATAACCGGGTGGTTTGCGCCCCTGTGCCCGAATTTCATTTTGTATGTCTTGCCGCCGAGCGCAAGCGCCAGAAACTGGTGCCCAAAGCAAATCCCGAATATCGGCTTTTTACCGAGCAGTTTTTTTATTGTTTCTGCAGCATAAGGCACGCCTTCAGGATCACCTGGCCCGTTTGATAAAAATATCCCGTCCGGATTTATTTCAAGTATCCTCTCTGCTGTTGTCGAGGCAGGCACAACCGTTACTTCGCAGTTAAGCTCGGTCAATATCCTTAAAATCTCGAACTTTATTCCAACGTCAAGCGCGACAACCTTGAAAGCCTTTTGGTTATCCCATATTTTCAAGTATTTTTCTTCCTGGCTCATTATTCCCAGGCGCTTTAAAGTATCTTCTTTTTTCCAGGTATATTCATTTTTTGTTGTAACAATTTTTGCGAGGTCAATGCCTACTATTGACTGTGATTCTTTTACTTTTTTAAGCAGGGATTTTTTGTCATGGTCTATTGCAGAAAGCACGCTTTTCATCGCGCCAAAATCCCTTATATGCCGGGTAAGCGCCCTTGTATCTATACCCTCTATTGCCGGGATATTGTATTTTTTCAAATACTTGTCAAGCGTGCCTGCCGAACGCCAGTTGCTCGATATTTTGCTTATTTCTTTCATTACAAAACCTTCTACATTTGGTCTTGCTGATTCTACGTCAAATTCATTAAATCCATAGTTCCCAATCTCAGTGTAGGTCATGGTCACAATCTGACCCTTATATGACGGGTCAGTCAATATTTCCTGGTAGCCTGTCATGGATGTGTTAAATACTATCTCTCCGTAAGCCTCTGCTTCAGCTCCGGCAGATATTCCTTCAAAACATGTACCGTCTTCCAGCATTAACGTTGCGCGTTTCATATTTTCTCCTTAAAAAAGGGGGAGGGGGAAAGGGGTATGGGGGAAGCTAAAACCCATTTCATTACCCAGCCTTTTCACTCGAGTTTTTTTGTCCATTTTATTCCTTTTTTAATTTATTAGTCCTGAATTATCTACAATTCTTCCTCATCCCCCTTTTTTGCATTTCCCAGCTTTATCACCCTGCTCTATCCCCCTGCATTTCTCTGCCTTTTCCCCCTGCTCTTGTACTCCTTAAGGCTATTTATCAACCCAAGTATCATCCTTCTCTCTACTTGTAACTTATCAGCTATCATATTGCATTTCTCAGCCGGTATATACTTTCTTCTCTTCGCTATCTCAACCTGCGTTGCGAGTTCAGCGCAGGATCCCAAGGCTATGTAGCAGAACTGTATGAACTCCGGCGTATGTTGCCTCTCACGGCCTTCAGCAATGTTTGAAGCTATTGATACTGCCGACCTTTCCATCTGAATCCCGAGTCCCCACATAATCTTTGGCGGAAACTCTTCAATCGCCTAGCAGACCAAGTTAGCTATTTCAACGCCTTTCTTCCATACTTCCAAATCTTCATAAGACCTTACTTTTTCTTGAACCATTCTTTATCCCTGCTTTTCCAAATTTTTCCTTACCCCTCCCCCAGTTTTTCCTGCCTTTTCCCTACCCTTCCCCTCTTTTGCATTTCCCAGCTTTACCAACCTGCTCCATCCCCCTGTATTTCCACCCTGCTTCATCCCCCTTATTTTACTTCGTAAACTACTTTCCCACCCTTTATCGTATACAGCACTGCCCCATGCATTTCCTGTCCCAGGAACGGCGAGTTTGTCGACTGACCGGCAAAAAAGTCCTCGCTTATAACAATGCCCTTATCGGGATTAAATATCGTTATGTCTGCGTCCGCTCCTTCCGATAATGTCCCCTTGTTCAGGTTCAAAATCTTTGCCGGGTTGCATGTTATTTTTGCTATAGCTTGGGGCATGGTAAGCACTTTTGTCCTCACCAGGTACTCCACAATCAGCGGCAGCGCAGTTTCCAGTCCGATAATGCCGAAAGCAGCCAGAGTAAACTCCAGGTCCTTGTCAAGCTCTGCATGCGGGGCATGGTCCGTCGCTATGACGTCTATTATACCGTCCTTTAACGCCTTTTTTATCGCTTTTACGTCATCCTTGCTGCGAAGTGGAGGGTTCATCTTGAAGTTCGTGTCATAGCCGGTAAGCATCGAGTCATCAAGCACAAAATAGTGCGGTGCTGTCTCGCAGGTCACGTTAATACCGTTCTTTTTCGCGTTAGCGATAAGCTCTATTGAGCCCGCTGTCGACATATGTGCAAGGTGCAGTTTGCCGCCTGTCTCCTTAGCAAGTATTATATCCCGTGACGCTATAGTCTCCTCGGCAGCATTTGGTATCCCTTTTAGTCCGAGTTTTGTTGAGTAAAATCCTTCATTCATAGTGCCCTCAACAGTGAGATTCTTGTCTTCACAATGTTCTATCACAGGTATGTTAAACATTTTACAGTACTCAAGCGCCCGCCTTAAAATCTCGGCATTCATCACAGTCGACCCGTCGTCAGATATGGCCACAGCGCCTGCCTTGAAAAGCTCGCCTATGGGCGCCATTTCCTCGCCTGCCCTTGCCTTTGTTATCGTTCCTATGGCAAGCACATCTATGAGCCCGACCTGCTTTGATTTCATGTTGATAAATTCTATCATTGCCTGGTTATCAAGCGGCGGATTTGTATTCGGCATACAGCATACGGTGGTAAATCCGCCTTTTGCAGCAGCACGCGAGCCTGTCTCTATGGTTTCCTTATATTCGTGTCCCGGTTCCCTGAAATGCACGTGCATGTCAATAAACCCGGGTGTCACAACGCAGCCTTCGGCATCAATGACCTTTGCCTCTTTGCCTGCTATGCTTTTGCCTGTCTTTTCTATCTTCCCGTTATTAACAAGGACATCGAGCTTTTCGTCAATTTTATTTGCCGGGTCTACAACGTATCCGTTCTTAATCAATAATTTCATCTTTTTTACCTCCTGCCAGCAGGTACAGCACAGCCATCCTTACAGCAACCCCGTTTGTTACCTGCTCGTTTATTACTGACTGCGTGCCGTCTGCCACGTTCGGCGATATTTCCAGGCCCCTGTTCATTGGGCCCGGGTGCATTACCATGCAGTCAGGCTTCGCATATTTCAGTTTTGTGGTATTTAATCCAAAGAGCATCGCGTACTCCCTCGTGGTCGGGAAAAGGTTTTTCTTCTGCCGCTCAAGCTGTATCCTGAGTATATTAATTACATCCATGTCTTTTATGCCTTCTTTCAGGTCGTAATAGACTTCAACCCCAAGTTTTTCAACCTCTTTTGGGATAAGAGTCGGCGGGCCTATTACCCTCACCTTTGCGCCAAGCTTCGTTAGCCCCCATATGTTTGACCTTGCTACGCGCGAATGGGTAATATCTCCTATTACCGCAACATCAAGCCCTTCTATTTTACCTTTCTTATCCATTATTGTGAACATATCGAGCAGTCCCTGTGTAGGATGTTCATGCATTCCGTCACCTGCGTTTATTACTGAAGACTTTATTTTTTTGCTAAGCATGAGCGGCACACCGGATACGCCATGCCGTATCACAACCATGTCAATCTGCATGGCTTCTATTGTCTGCACCGTATCAAGCAGGGTTTCTCCCTTGACAACCGAGCTTGTAGAGATGGCCAGGTTCAGAACATCGGCAGACAAACGCTTTGCCGCTATCTCAAAGGACGTCCTTGTCCTGGTGCTTGGCTCAAAGAACATGTTCACTACGGTTTTGCCCCGCAGGGTTGGTACTTTTTTGACAGGCCTGAGCATCACCTCTTTGAAGGATTTTGCCAGGTTGAGTATTGTAAGTATGTCTTCTTTTGATACTTCTTCAAGCCCGAGTAAATGTTTTAAAGGCATCTGTTATTCCCCCTTTCCTTTATTGTCTGTTATTTCGGCTATTAATACTTTTTCTTCACTTTGCTCAAGTTTTAATATAATCTCTTCCTTTATTGATGTCGGCACGTTCTTGCCTATATAATTTGCCTGTATCGGCAGCTCCCTGTGTCCCCGGTCAATAAGGACCGCAAGCTGTATTGATTTTGGCCTTCCATAGTCTATCAGCGCGTCCATGGCAGCCCTTGCAGTCCTTCCTGTAAAAAGAACATCGTCCATAAGCACTACTTCCCTGCCGTCTATGGCAAAAGGCAGGTCTGTCTGGGTAACTTCCAGCTTGTTTTTAATGTCGTAATCGTCCCTGTAAAATGTTATATCCAGCGCACCAACAGGAACCCTGGTCTTTTCGATCTGAAAGATTTTCTCGGCTACCTTTTTTGCAAGTATATCGCCCCTGTGCCTTATGCCTATTATTACAACATTTTTTGCGCCCTTGTTTTTCTCGATTATCTCGTGCGCTATGCGTGTCAACGCCCTGTCTATGCCTTCCTTATCCAGAATCTCAGTCTTTATCTTTAGGTTCTTGTCTTCCATATTTTTCTCCTTGATGTAGCCGCACCCTTTACGGGTGCGAAATTTGCCGCAGGCATAAAGCCTGCGCCTACAATTTTTGGTCCGTATAACAAAAAAGCCTTCTCCCGCAAGTTCGCAGTAAGAAGGCATGTTATTATCACTCATTTTCTCCTTATTGGCCTCGCAGGGCCACTTTTAAAGGAATCTCTTAAACTTTGTTTATTGATTTATTGCTTCGAAGAATTTATATAACAGAAGTAAAATTATGTCAAGAAAAAATTTTATCTCACCACAGCAATTTTTTTAGTTACTGTCTTACCTCCGGCTTTTATAACCAGAATATAAGCGCCATTTGACACTTCGATCCCCGCATCGTTTTGCAGTTTCCATATGACATTATTAACCCCTGTTGTCGTCGAAGAAGCATCCAATTTCTTGCTCCACACAAGGCGGCTGTTTATATCGTATATTGCGATACTAACATTTTCCTGTTCTAGCAGGCTGAACCTTATCGTGGTAGGGCCTGCGCATGGGTTTGGGTAATTATAAGTATTGCTTTCTGATAATTCTTCAGGCACGGGCGTATTTTCTTCAGGCTTGGGGTTTGATGTCAATGTACCAGGCTGGCTGCTTGCCGCTGACATTGCCTTTGTTTCATAGTAAGCCGGAGCGCCGTTACCACCGCCCCAGGCAAAATTTACTGAAATTTTGTAATAATATGTAGTTCCACCGGTAATATTAAAGTTATCGGTACATTGTATTTGTCCGGTGCTTTGCGGCACAATTGTGATTGCGGTATATGTTCCGTTTATCGAAGATGACCTGTATAACGTATACCCGGTAATATCATTCAGGGTCATTGACTGCCATCCGACCGTTACAGAGTTCGATGCTTGTTGGATTATTTGCGGTTGTGGTATCATCTGCAGTTTCGCGTCCGGCAATTCTATTTGATTTTTATTTATATCCGATTGGTATAATACATCTTTTGAATATCCAATATAAGAATTCCCGGTCCAGCCGAATTGCGGGCTATAAACCTCTGCAACGGCTACAACTGTCTGTCCAGCGGACTCGGTTAAAGTCCAGTCATACGAGCCTACATCCGAAAAGAAATAAGCAGGAACTTCAGCATTATCATAATGTGACCTGTAAACCTTATTAGGGAAAGTTGAATCAGGCCCTGATTCTTGACGCCCTATTTGGTTTGCAATTCCGACCCGGTAAGCAGCCACACTTGAAAAACTGTTTGCGGTGCTGCTGTTGCCCATTGCACCGTCAGGGTTATATATTTTCATGAATAAAAAATATGTATTGGCATGCAGTTGGCTTATTCCGAAAACAACTGTTAGGACTAGCAGATAAAATATTTTTCTCATAACAATACAATTTTATACCTTAATTTACCGAAAAGCAAGTCAAATGAAGCATCCAGTTGCGGAATTATAACAGACTAAATCCTTCCTCCTGTAATAAATTATATTCAAGCTTTTCCTAAAACCTTAAGCACTGTCCCCCAGGTACGTGTAGTGACTGCTTTTCCATATTGTTTTTGAATTGCGTCCATTAAATATATCGTTCCTACACCTTCACTGAATCTCAGCACGCTGCAGATCATGCCTTTATAAATCAGCAGAACTTTAAAATTTTCGTCCCTAAAAATAACCTTTTTGTTTTCGCTTCCCGGTATGAATGTGACATAAAATTTCTTGTCAGGCCCTTCTTTTTCCCCAATAAAAGGTTTTTTTGTTTTAAGTTCCACCAGCTCGACAAACGGATGAAGCGCTATTGAAATATCCCTGCTGAATATTTTGTTCATTTTTGCCTTAATTTCCAGCGAGATTGTCTCAATGCTTTTATCAACTGCTTCAAAAATAACATTTCCGCTGTTTTGGACGGTTTTTACGTCTTCGTAACCAAGCGACTCAAACGCCTTTTTTAGATCCTGCATTTTAATTATCAGGCTGTTTCCGATGTTTATGCCTCTAAAGAAAACGGCATATTTATTTACAGTTGATTCTTCTGTTTTTTCTTTTCTCATTTTATACGCCCTTATTTAATAAAAAAGGCGGCCATTTAGGCCGCCTTTTTTATTTTATCACTTAGACATTCTTATTTTGTCTCTATATAAACCTTCGTCATCTGGTCCCCGACCTGTATCTTATGGACTACATCAAGGCCTTCTGTGACCTGGCCAAATACCGTATACTGCCCGTCCAGCATGGGTTGCGGCCCGAGGCAGATATAAAACTGGCTTCCGGCGCTGTTCGGGTCTGCCGACCTTGCCATTGCGACTGTGCCGTCAAGGTGCTGATTCTTGTTAAACTCGGCAGGTACAGTCCATCCCGGCCCGCCAGAGCCCCACATCGCCTGTTTGCTCGGGTCTTTTGTAAGCGGGTCTCCTCCCTGTATAACGAATCCCGGTACAACCCTGTGAAACAACAAACCGTCATAAAACTTGGCATTGGCAAGCTTTATAAAATTTGCCACTGTCTGGGGTGCGTCTTGTTCAAAAAACTTGAACTTAATCACGCCTTTATTTGTCTCAATAACGGCTATTTTTTCACCTGTACCCGGCGTCATGACTGCACCTCCCTGGTCTGTTTTTGCTTCCTGTTTCGCGTTTTCGCATGTCGAACCCATTGCTAAAAAGATAAACGCCACTGCAAATGCAAGAACTAAAAATTTTTTCATGCTTTTTCCTCCTTTTCTTTTTCGCTAATTAGTTTAGAAAAACTGAATCCTTCTGTAAACATAAAAATCAAGCCCAGGGCTATTATCGGTAAAAGTATCATTGCGTGCACTATGAAAACATAAGCCGCGGCTTCTTCTTTCGTGTATGCAAAAAGCAGCATTATGCCCATTCCAAAGAATTCAAATGGCCCAAGCCCTCCTGCTGTAGACGGCACCATTATTGCGAAATTGGCCACCGCCATTATTAGGCACACAAGCAAAAAATTAATCTGAATGTTCATTGCCACGCCCATGAGCCAGTAAGTAAAAGCCTCCACTGTCCAGGCAGACAGCGAAATGCCGAAAACTATTGCCATATCCCTGAAATTGCCAAGTACCCCAAGGCCGTTGATGAAAGTGTCTATAAATTTTGATATCTTCTCCTTTATTCCGTGCGGCAAAAAACCGATTATTTTGCTTATAAAATTCGTGGTCCCCTCTCTTTTGTAAAGCAAAAGGAACATTAGTATGAATATACCTAAAAAAACCACGCTGCCCAGTACAGCAAATCCCAGTACCGCGTCTTTAATTCCCAGCGTGATCCCCTTTATTGTTATAGGCGGTATTACAGCCTGTTGCTTTATAAAATGGAAAGCGGTGTAACCGATAATAAAATAAAATATCATTATAAGCCCGTCAAACACCCTTTCTATTACAATGGTGGCAAAAGTGGAAGATTTGGAAACACCTTTTTTGCTGCCCGTGACATACGCCCTTATGAACTCTCCGGCTCGGGCAGGGAGCACATTGTTAAACATAAAGCCCATCACAAGAAACGGAAAAAGTTCCATGGCTTTGAATATCTTTATGTGCTTTAACAGGTGGTGCCATCTTTCCGCCCTTATATAATATCCGCATACATAAATTGCTACAGTTAAAAACAGGAGCCAAAGGTTGATATGTTTTAATATGTTCCATAGCCTGCTAAAATCAACGCCTCTTAGAACGAAATAAAGGCAAAAAACCGTTATAAATGCTATGACAATCCAGAAAATTATTTTTTTCAGCATTACTTTTTACCTATCCTTTTAATATAAAACGGGCTTATGACTTCAAACAGTTTTTTTTGGAACTTGTCGTATTTCTTTATTCCCCACTTATGCAGCAGGAACTGGAACATAACCTTGAGTGTGGCAAGGCCGTAAACTATGCTTCTTCTGATGTTGATCGAAGATGCCTCCCTGAAATACCTTGTAGGTACCGGTATTTCGGATGTCGGGAATTTCCACATTTCAATCTGCGCTATCACTTCGGTGTCGAATACAAAATCGTCGGAATTAAGCACAAAAGGTATGGTTGTCAGGAGTTTCCTGCTGTAAGCCCTGAACCCTGAGTGAAGCTCGGAATAATGCTTTCCTATGACTGCATTTTCAAATATAGTCAGTAATTTATTTGAAATATACTTGTAAAGCGGCATGCCTCCGCGCAGTGCGCCGTGCCCGAGCATGCGGGAACCCATGACAAAGTCAGCATGCTCCTCGATTATCGGCGCAATCATTTCAGGTATAAGCCTCGAGTCGTATTGGTAATCAGGATGGAGCATGACCACGATATCCGCGCCTTCCTTCAGCGCCTCTATGTAGCATGTCTTCTGATTCCCGCCATACCCCCTGTTTTGTATGTGCACTATATATTTTATGCCGAGTTTTTTTGCGATGGATACTGTATCGTCCTTGCTTACGTCGTCTACAAGGATTATTTTGTCTACAACATGTTTGGGAATATCTTTATATGTTTTCTCAAGCGTCTGAGCCGCATTATAAGCCGGCATGACGACTATTACTTTTTTCTTTTTATTTCGCCGGGAATAGTACATCGCTTGGTACGACCTCCTCGACTCCCCCCTGATCGGGCGTGCCCCAGTGCAGTTCCATTCTGGAGTAGTTGATGCTCTCGTAATACCTTACCTGTATGTTATGATAACCCGCTGTAAGGAATACTTTTCCATTTCCAGGATTTTTCACAGGTTCTTTCCTTGTTCCAATATTTGTGTAGACTGTCTTCCCGTCTATTTCGACATCAGAAAAGTCGTTTGAGCTTGTTGAAAATGAATACTGCCCGGCCTTGTCAATTTTTATTCTGCCGAGCCATTTCACTGAAAAAGGCCCCAGTATAGGGTCTACGGTCCAGTTAAACAGCACAAACGGATCTACCCTGTCTATGATCACTTCTCCGCTCCAGTCATTGCCTTTGTAATAGTAACCCCTTAAACCGGTTACAACTTTTCTGTTGCTGAAATTTTCAATGTCTTCCTTGGGAACCTCATAAGTAAAATACATTATCATACCGTTATATTTGTGCCTGAATTCGTTATACTTTCCATGAGGATACATTTTTTGTAGGGAAGGCACCATGGGTACGTATGTCCTGTCCAGTATATAAACGTAATTTTTTCCTTTAATATAATTTTTTATCGGCACCCATTCGGAAATCTCAAAATTTACAAAGTTCTTATATGGGTATGTCATGAAATTGAAAGTATAGCTGTTCACCCACGCCGGTATTACTATCCCTATCCAGTCGTCTCCCTTGTCATGCAAATACTTTCCCATGCTCCATTCTTCTATTGAAAACTCCGACCAGCATCCCGGATCGTTCGCCTGTTTGTCAAAATAAAGCCTGTAATTGTCCCACCCCGAGTATAAAAGCGCCGCCACAAGTAGCGTTAATAATATTTGTTGCTGCGAATCGCCGAACTGCTCCCTAAAATAACCGTATGCTTTATATATGGCTATCATGGCAAAAATCAGGACAATGGCTATATTTGGAATGGTCCTGTAAGCCTGCGGCGCCTCTATAGAGAAAAATCCCGACTGCAGGAACATAAAAAACATGGACATGGTCAAAAAGTATAGCGGATTAAAAAGCCTGCACAGCATAAACCCGAATCCAAGGAAAGCAAATATGCCAAGGGTAAAATCAATCATGGGCTCGTTTGGAAGGTTGTGTCGCGGGTTGCTGTCTCCCATGTAATTGAACATAAGCATTGTTTTCTTTATATTTTCTATCAGCGTCTTTGCAAGCACTCCAAAATTTTCTTTTAAATCCGCCATATTTTTCGGGCCGGGTGACTTCATGATATTGCTTATTCGCTCGCTTGCGTCCCTTGCCTGGTCATGGTTAAAAAGGAATACCGTTGAGGAGCGTGCCATGAAATTCTGCGGGTGCTTTGCGACATAGCTTAAAAGCGGCAATGCGGTAACAAAAGCAACAAGTACAAATGCGCCTATTTTTTTAATGTTTTTCTTATAAAAATTGAAATCTTTAAATAAAATCAGGATGGCAAATAATATTACTGCAAATGGAATCATTCGTGCAGCAATATAACTGTATAATGATAAAGACATTGTAAAGCCTGCCAGCAAAAAATCCGACCACTTTCTTTCTTTATAGGCCCTGTAAACAAAATAAAGTATAATTGGCACCTGCATTGCCGTGAATATGCCCAGAAAACCGATCCTGCTGAAATTGACGTCCCACCTGAAAACCGCTATTAAAAACGCGCCTATTATGGCCATTCTTGGCCCGAATATTTTTCTTATCAGGAAATAAAATGCCGGGATGGAAAGTATCCCGAATACTATTGATACGTTCCTTACCTGCTGTACCCCTATTCCAAATAGCTTAAAAGACAGCGCAACAAAGTACATATACATTGCCACGTTTTGCGTAGACCTCTCGATATATACAGGAAGGTTGGTACCGTCAAGGACTACGCCTTTTATTATATTTATCGCTTCGTTTCCGTTCTGTCCTTCGTCCCGGAAACACCCTGTGGGCAGCTTATCGAGCATGAAAACCCTGAAAAAAATGCCCAGCAGTATTATTGCGCCAAGGGCTATCATTTCCCATTTTAATTCAAGCCCCTGCTCTGGTTCTTTTTTTCTGCTCCTGATATCTGCTATCACAAAAAGCGCTATGCCAACTGCAAAAAAAATCAGTCCAGGCGTTATCTGTCTCATTGTATACAGGAAATACTGCCCTAAAAAACCAAAAACTATTGCCGCAGCCATAAAGGTAAACGGCCCAAAAAATTTTGTATTTTGAAAAAAATCCAGTCCAGGCAACTTTGTTTTTTTAGCGCTTTTTGTTCTCTTTTTTTTCATTTCACACCTCGTCGATGTCTTAATCGATTTATTTACTCAAGCATCATATATGATAATCAAAATGATTATCACTTTCGATTCCAGACCGCTCGGTCTCATGTAAAATACAAAGATTTAATTGGCTGCAGCCAGTGTATTCCCTTTTGCGATGTCTGTCAGCTTTGTAAATGCAGTTGCGTCGTTAATTGCCAGCTCCGCAAGCTGTTTCCTGTTCAGGTCTATGTTTGCCTTCTTCAGCCCGCCGATAAACCTTGAATACGATATGCTTCTCTCCCTGCATGCAGCGTTTATCCTGACAATCCACAGCTTCCTGTAATCTCTTTTCTTCAGTTTCCTTCCTACATAGGCAAACTTCCATCCGCGCATTACCTGCTCTGACGCGCGCTTGTAAATGTTTTTCTTCCTGCCATAGTATCCCTCGGCAAGCTTTAAAAACTTTTTATGTCTTCTTTTCCTTGTTACTCCGCCTTTTATTCTTGGCATGACTTTCCTCCGTTTTTTCCGTCACAAAAATGTAACTGTTTTAGTAAGGCAGCATTTTCGCTATTGCCTTTTTATGCGCGTCTACCACATATGCCGCCTTTCTTTTGGGCCTTTTCAGGCCGCTTGATTCCTGGTGCAGTAAATGGCGCAAGCCAGGCCTTTTGTATTTAAGCTTTCCCGACGCTGTCTTCCTGAATCTTTTCTTGGCTGACGAATTTGTCTTCATTTTCGGCATTTAGCAACTCCTTGAAGTCCGTCGGTTTTGCACAGCCGAAATCCTCGGCAAAACCCCACGGAGTTTTTTATAGCTGTCATAACCCCGGCTGATGCCGCGGTACAAACGGCGCTATTTTTTTCTCGGATTAATCGTGAAAATTATCGACCTGTCCTCGCTTATCGGCCCGGTCTCGAGCTCTCCTTTTTCAGCGAGCGTCTTGTTTACTTCCTCAAACATGGCGTAGCCTTTCTGCTTGTATTCCATCTCCCTGCCCTTGAACTTAATGACAAACTTAATTTTAAATCCCTTGTCCAGGAATTCAAGCGCGTGTTTCATTTTTATTCCCAGGTCGTGCTTGTCAATGACAGGCCTTATCTGCAGTTCTTTGGTGACCACAACATGCTGCTTTTTTTTTGCCGACTTGTCCTTTTTCATCTGTTCATACCTGTATTTCCCGTAATCCAGCAGCTTGCATACAGGCGGGACAGCGTTTGGGCTGATTTCAACCAGGTCAAATCCTTTTTCTTCGGCAATCTTCATGGCCTCGGGTACTGACAAAATCCCAAGTGATACGCCGCCCGAGTCAATAAGCCTTATCTTTTCCGAGCGTATCGCCCTGTTAATTCTAAGTTCTTCGAATGAAATATTGGCACCTCCATGAGCGCCGGGGCTGTGCTGCACCCTTCTAGATTTTAAGGCCCGCTGTATTGCCGGCCCTGCCGCAAAAATGCGGCCTATATAAAACAAAAAGATGGCATAAAGCCATCTTCTCCAAATATACATATCGCATATTCTTTAACCCGAGCAGTGTATTTTCTCCTCAGGTGAGAAGCCTTGGCTCCTTCTTTCTATGTTTAAAACAGCACAAATATTACAATAGCCTACTTGTGTTGTCAAGGTGTTTCTACGATGCGGAACAGCCATTCCTGTACTTATTTTATATTAACTTAATGTCCTTTTCCTCAAAATAAAAACTGAAATTAAAAACATCAATATTGAAAATAATATTGCATATATGGCGTATAGCCCCAGCACTACCCAGTCCGAACCGGCAATCAGGTTTGTTTTGCTTAAAAATTTTGACGGGTCTATGAATCCCCCGTAAATAGGAGAAGCAATATATATAAGGAAAAATAACGGCGTCAGGATAATTTCAAACAGGTTTCCTGTCCCATGCAAAATCGAGGTCGCCATCATTGAATAAAAACCAGATATCCATGCCGGATTAAAAAAGATAGCGATCATTACTGATATCACCGGTGAGAATAGAAAGGCAAGCGTCGCGAGGAAAGAAACCGCAACCAAGCTCGAGAAAAACATGTAAATTATAAAGCAGATGAATTCGCTCCTGAACTCAATTTTTCCAATCGAAAAATAAATAACCGTATATATTATAGTTGCGATAGTTATCGTCGCCGAAATAATTATTATGGACATAAAAATCGCGCCTACCCAGGCTTCAGGCGGGCACGGCTTTGTAAGTACCATTTTTATGCACCTGCTTTTCAGGTGCTCGGAAATAAGCATCACAGCCATTACGCAGGAAATTATATAGTTTACAAACACCATCTGGGTTACAAACAAAGAAAGTGAATCCCTCGAAAAATTCTGAATCATCAGCAGCAGTACATAAAAAAGGAATATTGAAACTATGCCCAGCAGCATGTGGTTCCTTCTGAAAAACTTGAAATTTATCAGAGTGTTAAGCCATATTTTTCCCAGCACGTCAGTTTCCGCCTTTTATTATCTTAAAAAAAGATTCTTCCAGGGTATTCTTCTTAATCGCGCATGAATAAAGCATGAGCTTCGATTTTTTAATATATGTCATGAACACATACAATTCGCCCACAGGTATAGTACCCTTGATTATCTTATTCTCCGCAGATGTTATTGATATGTATTTGGGCGTTTTTGCCGTCTCTTCAAAAATCACTTCGTATAGCTCTTTTTCGGGCCTTAGAAGGTTGTTTATTTCATTCTGCACAACGAGCCGGCCTCTTTCTATTATTGCTACGCTGGTTGCAATCATTTCAATTTCAGACAGCACATGGGAATTCATTACGATGGTAGTGCCTTTTTTATGCAGTTCCACCAGCACGTCCCTGAACTCCTTGACCGCTATAGGGTCAAGCCCTCTTGTTGGTTCGTCCAGGAAAAGAAGCTCGGTATCGTGTATAAGGCACTGGGCTATCCCCATTTTTTGTTTCATACCCTTTGAGCATTTTGATACTTTCAGTTGTTTGTGTTCAGCCAAACCCAGTTTTTCAAGCGCGTTATTGACCTGCTGTTTTGTGAATTTTTCGTTATACAAATTTGCATAATAATAAACAGCTTCTTCTATGGTGAGATAATTATGATAATGCGGCTCCTCGGGTATATAGGCTATTTTATTATAGATTGGCGAACCAAGATAAGGTTCCTCGCCGAAAACTGTGACTTTCCCGTAAGTAGGATGTACAAGCCCGAGGAAACTATACATGGCGGTTGATTTGCCCGCCCCGTTTTGGCCTACCAGCGCGAAAAAATCCCCCTTTTTTACTTCCAGATTAAGGCCATCAAGGGCCTTTATCTTTTCAGCGAACAGTTTTTTAGTGAAATGTACAGACAGATTTTCCGCTGTTATCATGTTTTATCTTTGCAATCCGGCAGTTGAATTACTGTTGAAAAGATAATCAAAAAGCGATGTCTGTCCATTTAATTTCTTAAACAAAATGTGGAATGCTAGTACAACAGCGCCAAAAACAATTATTAGAAGTATCAGTGTTTTCTTTTTCATTTTTACCTGTACGTATCCCCTGCGCCTTCTACTACAAACTTTGTCTTCTGGGCTATGGCAAGCTCCTCGTTCGTCGGGATAACCAGGACTTTTACCTTACCTTTTGATATCAGCTTTTCCTTGTCCTTTGATACGTTCTTTTTTTCATCAATTACAATGCCAAGGAATTTAAGCGGCTCAAGCACCTTTGCCCTTACCTCAGCCGCGTTCTCGCCTATCCCGCCGGTAAATACCACGGAGTCAAGGCCTCGCATTGCAGCCGCATAAGCGCCTATATATTTTGTAATCCTGTAGCAGAATATATCTATTGTAAACTGAGCCCTTGAATTGTTATGGCTTGCTGCCTCCATAATTTCGCGTAAATCGTTTGATACGCCTGATATTCCTTTAAACCCGCTTTTTTTGTTCAGGAGGTCGTTCATTTCCTTGATCCCAAGATGCTCTTTTTCCATTAGGTGAAGCACAACAGCAGGGTCCATATCGCCTGTCCTTGTGCCCATTAAAAGCCCCTCAAGCGGGGTAAATCCCATTGTAGTATCGACTGACTGTCCACCTTTCACTGCGGCCATGCTTGACCCATTGCCTAAGTGGCACGTTACTATTCTCAGTTTCTTTATATCTTTTTTCAGGAATTCCGCTGCCCTTTTTGACACATATTCATGCGACGTGCCGTGAAAGCCGTATTTCCTGATATGATAGCGTTCGTAAAGTTCATATGGCAGGCCGTAAATATACGCCTGCTTTGTCATAGTCTGGTGAAAGGCAGTGTCAAACACAGCCACCTGCGGCATACCCGGAAATATTGCCTCGCACGCCTCAATCCCGGCGTAATTTGGAGGGTTGTGAAGCGGGGCTATTTCAAAGCATTCTTTTATAACTTCTTTTACGCCTTTTGTTATTAACGCTGATTTTGAGAATTTTTCCGCGCCGTGCACCACCCTGTGGCCTACCGCGTCAACCTGTATTTTGCCTTCAAAGATCCCTATTTTGGGATCGACAAGTATCTTCGCTACCTGGTCCACAGCCTGTGTGTGGTCCTTTGCTTCGACGTCTTTTACGCACTTTTCGTCTTTTTTCATTTTAAAACTTTTATAGGTGAACTTTGACTTTTCTTTTCCTATCTCTTCCACAACGCCGTCTGCCAATAACACGTTATTTTTTTCCATATCAAACAATTTAAATTTCAGGGATGAGCTCCCGCAATTAATAACCATTACCTTCATAAAAGCCTCCTTTTATATTGGATATTAGATAGCTGATATTAGATATTAAAACTTTTGAACTTTGTTTTAATATCTGCTGTCCAATATCTCATATCTAATATTCAGTTATTTCGCGTTCTGCAGTCTTACCACGTTTATGGCGGCCACGTTCATAATATCGGACGCTTTGCAGCCGCGCGACAGATCGCTGCACGGCCTCGCTGTGCCCTGGTATATCGGGCCGTATGCCTCTGCTTTTGCCAGCCTTTCGGTAAGCTTGTATGCAATGTTTCCCGAGTCTAGATCCGGGAAAATCAATACAGTAGCCTTGCCTGCTACAGGCGAACCAGGAGCTTTTTTGGCTCCTACAGCCGGTATCAGAGCCGCATCACCCTGCATTTCACCGTCAATTATAAGTGTAGGGGCCAGCTTTTTTGCTATAGCAAGAGCCCTTGTAACCTTGTCGATACGCTCATGCTTGGCGCTGCCCTTGGTTGAAAAAGAAAGCATAGCTATCCTCGGCTCCTCGCCCATAAGCTCCCTGTATGTTGCCCCTGTCGTAACTGCAATGTCAGCCAGCTGTTCGTCGGTCGGGTCTATCACAAACCCGCCGTCTGAATAAAAAAGTATCCCCTCCCTGCCGAATGATTTGTCAGTCAGTATCATCACAAAAAAGCTGGAAAGGGTCTTTATTCCCTGCTTCATTCCTATCAGGTAAATAGCTGCCCTTGAAACATCGGATGTGGTGTTTACCGCTCCAGCAACAAAGGTATCAGCCAGCCCTTTTCTGACCATCATAGCGCCGTAATACACGTCTTTTTTCATTGTATTGAGCGCCTCTTCCATGGAATTTATCTTGCCCTTCCTGATGTCGAAAAACTCTTTTGTATAGGCGTCTATATCCGGCAGGTTGCCTAAATCTATGATTTCAATTCCTTTTAAATCAAACCCTTTTGCCTTTGCTGTTTCGTTTATTTTTGCGGGCGTTCCTATCATTGTCACCTTCGCAATGCCCATCTGTGTCGCTTTTACCGCGGCTTCCACGGTCCTTTCGTCGTTGCCTTCCGGGAACACAACCTTCTTCGGGTTTTTCTTTGCCTTTTCATAAACAGTTTCCATAAATGTAGCCATTAGAAAATCCTCCAAATTTAAAATTTAAATCTGAAAATTTATCGTCATGTTTTCAATCCGCACTCAGCGCTCTAAAATTATTTTATGCTTACTTCCCCTGTGTTTGGGTCATAGCTAAAATCGGCGTAAGGGATATGGTCTATATAGTTTTTAGCAACAAGATCATTTAAACTCGCGGGATACTTTCCTTCAGTATTTTTGTATGAGGATATAGCCTGTTTGATTACAGTAAGGTTTGCGGTGTTTTCAACAGCCTTTGCCTTGTCTTCGCTTTTTTTCAGGTTATCCGTATAATTTGTAAATGCGTTGCTCTCTTTTTTGGGCTGATTTTCCATTATCTTGTTATATACAAACCATATAGCGACAACTAAAATGATAATTACCAGGAAATTTTTCATCACTTTACCTCCAATTCGCCAGAATTCAGAATGAAGCTTCTAATTCCTAATTTCTAGTCCGGTTTCGATTTCTTGATATCTTTGCAGACTCTTTTTGAACTTTTTCCGGGCATTTTTAATGAACATCTTTATTTTACGTACTGGTCATCCGCCGTTAAATAATTCTTAACATAATCCTCTACTCCCTCTTCAAGCGAAGCTATTTTTTCATTGTATTTAAATTCATTGATCATCCTGTCCATGTTTGCCTGTGTAAAGTACTGATATTTATCCCTTATATCTTCCGGCATGTCTATATATTCTATATTTATTGCTTTTCCCATGGCCTTGAAAACAGCAGCTCCCAGGTCATAAAAGCTCCTTGCCTTGCCTGTTCCTACATTAAAAAGCCCGGTAAGATTATTGTCATATGCAAAAAGCGTCATATTGACCGCGTCCTTTATATAGATAAAATCCCTGAGCTGTCCGCCGTCTTTTATATCGGGCCTGTATGACTTGAAAAGCTTCAGCTTTCCTTCGGATTTTATCTGCCCGAAAGCTTTATGCACCACGCTTCTCATGTCCCCCTTGTGATACTCGTTTGGACCGTAAACGTTGAAAAATTTCAGGCCCGCTGCCTTTTGTATAACTCCGGTCCTTATCGCCCATAAGTCAAACAAATGTTTTGAATATCCGTACATGTTAAGCGGTTTTAGCTGCTCCGCTATTATATAATCGTCCAGGAAACCAAGTTTTCCGTCCCCGTAAGTGGCTGCGCTGGATGCATAGACAAACTTCTTGTTGTTTCTTGCGCACCATTCACCAAGGTACTGGCTGTATTTGTAGTTATTTTCCATTAAAAATGCCGAGTTTTTTTCCGTTGTGGAAGAGCAGGCGCCCATATGGATAATGCCCTCTATTGAATCCCTGTACTCCTTTTCATCATAACCAATGCCCTTAATGAACCCCTCCCTGTCCTCATATTCGGCAAATTTAAGGTTTACAAGGTTTTTCCATTTTTCAGACTCATCAAGCGCGTCGACAATAATAATCTCCTTTATGCCCCTGGCATTTAAAGCCGCCACTATCGCGCTGCCTATAAACCCTGCTCCGCCTGTAACAACAATCATTATGCATTTCTCCTTTGTTTTTTTACTAATTTATCATATATAAGCCGGTTTGACAATAATGATATTCGCTAATTTTTTGCTTTTTCCTCTTTAATTGTAATTTTCTTGAGGAACTTCCTTTCAAACTCCTTGATCTTATCCCTATATTCCTTTTCCACTTCCAGCTTTATGGCAAGCGGCATGCGGACCACTACGTTTCTGCCTGGTTCTTTTTTGCAGGCGTATTTTATCTTTTTTAATGCGTCTATCGACATGCTTTCCTTGTTTAATATCCTGCCCCTGCCATTGCAGCACTTGCACTCCTCGAAAAGCATGTCTTCTATCCTGTTTATGGCCCTTTTCCTGGTTATTTCCATGAGGCCAAACTGGCTTATATCCGACACTGAAAAAGCCGCCTTGCTTTTTGCAAGTTCGGTCTCGACCACTTTTTTTATCTTTGCCTTGTTCTCTTCCTTCAGCATATCTATAAAGTCCACCACAATAATGCCGCCTATATTCCTCAGCACTATCTGGCGCGCCACTTCTTTTGCCGCATTTTCGTTCATTAAAAGGAGTCCGTCCTCGATATCGTCCATACCTTTGAACTTTCCGCTGTTCACGTCAAAAACGGTCAAAGCCTCGGTTACGTCTATTTTTATATACCCGCCTTTTTTAAACGAGACAATGTTTTTATACAGGTTATCCACCTGGTTTTTAATGTTGTAATATTCGAAAAGCGGGCTTGCGCCTGCGTATAATTTTATATTTATATTTTTCTTGTAAATGTTGTGCGTGTAAGACATCATTTCATTGTAAACCTCGTCTGAATCCACTACGATTTCTTCCACGCTCTCATCCATGTTTTCGCGCAACACTCTGACCGGCAGGCCGTGTTCCTTGTAAAGCAAATGGGGCGCTTTGTGATTCTTGAAATCCTCTTTTATCTGCTTCCACAGCTCCATGTAATACTTTATTTCCCTTCCAAGCTCGTCTTTTGTAGCGCCCTGCGCCTGTGTCCTGATTATGATACCGAAATCCTCTTTCATTTCTTCCCTGATCTCGTCAACTATGGCACGCAGCCTTTTGCGCTCCGCTTCATTCAGTATTCTTTTTGAAATGCCGGTATGCTTCAAAAAAGGCCCGTACACAACAAAATGCCCGGGGAAAGTAATGTTTGTAGTAAGCCTTACCCCTTTTGTATTGTATGGTTCCTTTATAGCCTGGACAATAAGCTCCTGGCCCTTCTCAAAAATGCCTATTATGCTTGTCTGCGGTTTAATGTCCACGGTGTCGTCTTCGTCGCCGAATATCTCCCTGAATTCTCCGGCCTCCGGGTCAAAATATTCTTTTTCAGATAAAAACGCAGGCTTCTTGTCGCCGATGTTTACAAAAACAAAATTCATATTCGAGACAACCTTTGATATTTTTCCTTTGTAAATGTTGCCTGTCTTTGCGAATGTGTTTTTCTCGATGAAAAAATTCATCAGTTTTTCGTCCTCGACTATGGCGACGGACGTGTCAAAATCCTCTACGTTAATGTATATTTTCTTCAATTTCTATCCCTCCGCTTTCATATATTCTCTGTATATGTTTTGTAGTATTCCTAGTGCCATAAGCACCATTAGTGTCGATGACCCGCCGTAACTCAATAAAGGCAGTGTTATCCCTGTTACAGGCATGAGTCCTATGTTCATTCCGATATTTATAATTGCCTGGCAGAAAACAATGCCTGTTATGGCGCTTGCCATCATTTTACCGCCTAAAAACCGGCATAATTTTACTATATTCAGTCCTTCCATAACAAGCAACAGGTAAAGGACAATGATAACAAGTCCTCCCATAAACCCGAATTCCTCGGCAATAACTGCAAAAATAAAGTCAGTATGCTTTATGGGGATAAAATTAAGCTGGCTCTGTGTACCTCGCAGCCATCCCTTGCCTGCTCCTGCACCGGATCCTACCGCAATCTGTGACTGTATTACGTTATACCCGGCGCCCATCGGGTCAATCCTCGGATTTAAAAAAATCATTATCCTTTGTTTCTGGTAATCCTTCAAAAAATGATAACCGGCCGGTATAATGATGAGGCCTATCAGTATTATCGCGGTCAGTTTTTTCCAGGGCATATTTCCCATATAGAATATGAGCAGTGTTACAGGCACCATGAGTATTGCGGTGCCAAGGTCAGGCTGCTTCAGGATTAAAAGCATCGGCACTATTATGAGCCCGAACATCTTAAACATGTTTTTTATGGTAAAACTTTCCTTCTGATGCACAGCGATAAACCTTATTATCGTAAAAGAAAGCACAAGTTTCATAAACTCGCTTGGCTGGAGGTTAAACCCCGGTAATTTAAGCCACCTCTGGGCTCCGAGCGACGTATGCCCGAAAACAAGCACCAGTGCAAGCAGGACGCAGAAAAAATAGTAAAGCTGGTTTGCTATGCCCATAAAAATATTATAGTTGATATTTGCAAAAACAACCATAAGAACAAGCCCGAGCCCGTACCATGCCAGCTGTTTATAGAAAAAAACTTTTTGCCCTGAATATGTGGCGCTGTATATTCCTATGATACCTACGATTATTAACAGCATGGTCAGTATAAGCAGGATTATATTCATGTTCCTGAAGTAATCCCTTATCTGCTCCAGCATGCGCCTGAAAAAATTTACCGGTATTACCCTCATTTTTTCCTCGAAGTCTTAAAATAATATTCCAGCACCTTGCTTGCTATAGGAGCGGCAACGTCTCCGCCTCCGCCTCCATGTTCTACAAGCACGTAAATTACGACCTCTGGATCGTCAAACGGCGCGAAACCGGCGAACATGGCGTGCGTCTCACCGTGCGGGTTCTGTACAGTACCTGATTTTCCTGCCACCTTTATTCCGGGTACAGAGGCCTTTTTTGCGGTGCCCGCATAACTCCCAACAACCATCCTCAAAGCTGTTTTCATCATTTTAATTACTTCCGGCCTTACGTTCAGGTCAAATAACCGCTTTGGCTCTATATTTTTATAAACGCTTCCGTCATCAAGCGTTATTGCCTTTGCCGCATGCGGCACCATGCAATAACCGTCGTTAGCTATTGCTGCCATAAGATTTATAATCTGCAGCGGTGTGGCTATCAAATAACCCTGCCCAATGGCCATCATTACGGTATTTCCCGGAAACCATTCGGACCTCTCGACCCTCTGTTTCCATTCCCTGGAAGGTACAAGTCCGGCTTTCTCGCCGGGCAAATCAACCTCGGTCTTTTGTCCAAGTCCGAACATTAAGGCGTATTTATTAAGAAGCTCGACTTTCATTTTCAGGCCCAGTTTGTAAAAAAATATATCACAGGATTCAGCAACCGCTTTGTAAAAGGATACCCATCCGTGGCCGTTCGATTTCCAGCATTTATACGGCCATGTCTTTATCCAGTACCTGCCGTCGCACTGGAAACTGGTGTTCGCGTCTATTACGTTTTCATTTAAACCGCCGGTGCCTACGGCAACCTTAAAAATAGACCCGGGTGAATAAAGGCCCTGGGTTACCCTGTTTGTAAGCGGGTTATATTTGTCCCTGAGCAGTTTTTTCCACTCCTTTGCGTCTATCTTGCCGCTAAAATAATTCAGGTCATAGTCCGGCTTTGAAACTATGCAGAGTATCTCCCCTGTTTTTACTTCCTCCATCAATACTACGCCTTTCCTGTTTTCATTGTCCATGATTGATTCGGCAAACCGTTGCAGCTTGGAATCTATCGTAAGTACAAGGTCCTTGCCTTTTTTCGGCATGACTTCGTCTTTTTTCTGTTTTTGCTTTCCCATGGCATCGGTTAATATCAATATTGACCCGTCATCGCCCCTTAAAACGCCGTCATATGTGTTTTCTATGCCCGACAGCCCTATTATATCCCCGCCGGAATATCCCTGGTACTTCTGCATCTTAAGCTGGTCCTCGTTTATCTCCCCCACATAACCAAGCGTATGTGACGCAAGGCTTTTAAAAGGATAGGAGCGTTTCGGCTCCTGGTCTATTGAAAGTCCGCTTATAACATCGCTTTTTTCCTTCAGGTCAGCCAGCTCTTTTGCCGATATGTCCCTTTTTATAACCACGGGTTCGAATAAATTCTGCTTGTTCTTGTCTATTTTTGCCTTTATAAGGTCAGCGTCTAGCGCGAGCATTTTTGCTATTTCAGCGACGGCCGCATCCCTGTCCTTGTTCTGGCTGAAATAGTACGGTATTACACTGAAAGTGTTTGATGATATATTGTTTACCAGTTTTGTATAGTTCCTGTCGAAAATATATCCCCTGGCAGCCTTGTTTTTTACTGCGTGCATGCAGTTGTCGTAGGCGAGTTTTTTATAGTAGCCGCCCCTTATGATTTGCAGGTAAAAGAGCCTGCCTGCTATAACCGTGAAAAACACGGCAAATGCCCAGCTTATAATTTTCAGCCTCTGGAAATTTTTGTATATATTTTTTATATTTTCGCTTATGTCGTCTTTTATCATTTGAAGACCTTCTTAAGCCGCGGCCTTATATTCGCGCCCGGGCCAAGCAGGCCTGACGCAGCAAGGCCAAAAGCAACTGAAAATACGGCCCTCGTCACAGTACGCCAGCTGAAAAAATAGATTTTAAAATTCCAGTAAAATATCCATACGGCCAGCACATACAAAATCTCCCTCGCCGCCAGCCCCGCAGCCATAATAAAAAATTTGGAGGCGAAATTCTCGTGGAAAAGGTTGTCGTGCATGAATTTTACAAAAATGATTGCAGCAAATCGCGGGAAAAGCGTATATCCTGCGTTCGGGAACAAAAGCAGGTCATGTATAAAGGAAATAATAAAGACAAACAGGAAACCGGCCCCTGCCTGCCCCCTGAGCACAAAAATAATGCCGGCTATCAATACAAAATCAGCATATGATAAATACCTGTTGAAAAGTCCGATGGAGTTGTCTATTGCCGTGAATAAAAGCAATAGAACCCAGAACCGAAGATTTAACTTTATAAAAACTCACCTCTTTTTGACTACAATTACATTATCCGTATTAAAAACATCGCTGTAGGGCCTGACATCTATGGACATCGACAGCCCCTGCGAGTCTTTGTTTACTTTTGTTACCTTTCCTACAGGTATGCCTTCCGGGAATGATGTCCCCAGCGGGGATGTTATCACGTTATCCCCGACCTTCACATCTTCTTCCTTCGGGACATAGGTCATTTCGCAAAGGTTCTGGCCCTTGCCGGTAAGTATGCCCTTTACGTTTGCGCGCTCGGTTTTTACGCTTATGCTGCTTTTTGCGTCGGTCAATAACTGCACCTGTGATGTCCCGTCCATGGCCTTTATGACCCGGCCTATTACGCAGCTGCCGGTAATGATGCCGTCGCCTTCCTCAACCCCGTCCTGCTTTCCCCTGTCTATCACTATAAAATAAATCATGCCGTCCGTGTTTGCGCCTATGATGTTCGCAAAACACCTCACCGTGTACGGGTGCGGCTTGTAATTTTTTAATTCAAGCAGCCCCGACAGTCTTTTATTTTCGTTTACAAGCGCGAGGTTTTCCGCCTGCGCCGCTTCAGCCGTCTGCATTGCCTTTTCCAGCTCTTCCTTCCCGGCAAACAAATATTTCAGGCCGTTTGCTCCCGAAACGGAGCCGGTTGTTTTTTTCTGAACGTTTGAAACGGCATTGGACAAAGAATTGAACTGGATTTTTTTCCACAGGAAAATTATTGTTAATAACAGGAAAAATATAATTAGGTAAAATATGAGCCTGACTGGTATTCTGTATGCCATTTATACCGGCTTTAAGTGACTATATGGGTTTCTTCGCCCTCGAAAGAAAGACGCCTGAGCGCGTCAAGCTGCTCTTCGAGCATTTTGCCGGCTCCCATCACTACGCATGACTGCGGGTTGTCTGCGATGTGCACCGGTACACCTGTCTCGTCCCTCAATTTCTGGTCAAGGGCCTTGAGCAGTGAACCGCCTCCGGTCATCACTATGCCTTTGTCTATTATGTCCGCGGCAAGCTCAGGTTTCGTGCGCTCCAGTGTATATTTTATCCCGTCGATTATCCTTGTAACCGGCTCTTCAAGGGCTATTGCCATTTCGTCCGATGTAACTTTTATTGTGCGCGGCAGCCCTGTGGTCTGGTCGCTTCCCTTTACAAGCATTTCAAGCGGCTCGTCAAGCTTTTGCGCGCAGCCTATGTTTATCTTCACCGACTCGGCTGTCCTCTCGCCTATGCTCAGGTTGTAAGCTTTCCTCAAATATGCGGATATTGACTCATCGAATTTATCGCCTGCCGTCCTTATTGAATTCCAAACGACAAGGCCGCCCATCGATATGACGGCTACTTCTGTGGTACCTCCCCCGATATCCACTACCATGTGCCCCACAGGCTCTTCTATCGGCAGTCCTGCGCCTATCGACGCCGCCATAGGCTCCTCTATAAGGTACACTTCCCTGGCTCCTGCCTGTAAAGCAGACTCCCTCACTGCCCTTCGTTCAACAGGAGTAACGCCTTTTGGCACTGATATGGCTATCCTCGGGCTTATGAGCGAGTGCCTGTTATGTACTTTTACGATAAAATACCTTAGCATCTTTTCAGTGACGTTAAAATCGGCTATAACGCCGTCTTTCATGGGCCTGATTGCAAAAATATCGCCGGGCGTTTTTCCAACCATTTCTTTTGCGGATTCTCCCACTGCAATTACTTCCTTGCCTTTGTACAGCGCGACTATCGAAGGCTCCATTAAAACAATGCCCCTGTTTTTTAAGTATACAAGTGTCGTTGCGGTACCAAGGTCTATTGCCATGTCATTTGAAAATAATCCAAGTAAATAATCAAATATCATCTTTTCGCTCTTTTCTTTTTCGCAGCCGGCTTGGCTGTCTTTTTTTCATCTTTTTTTGCCGCTGTTTTCGCAGTGTCTTTTTTCTTAAAAATGCTTTCAAGCCATGCATCAGGGTCAAAATCATACCATTCAATTGCGCCCTGCAAAACAACTAGTCCAATCATCAGCAAAAGCAATAATGCCCCAATTAATACTCCAAGCATTTGAAAACCTCCTTGAAAATTAATAGAATATCAGGATTTTTATGTGATGTATTATAGCAAAACAAGGATTTTTTGGCAATATCATTTTCTGATGAGTATTTGAACTTTTAAGTTTTGTCCTCTTAAGCTCTTGAACATTGAACTTTTCCTTTTCATTTCCCGTATTCCAGCTTATATACGCTTGATGTTTCCGGGTTGATTGCCCACATATACTTGCCGTCAAACTCCACATCCGTCAAACCCGTGCCTGTTGATTGGCATATAATCTTTCCGGTTTTGCCGTCCAGCACCGTCAATATCTGGCCGTTTGCCGCTGTCCATACATTGCCTTTATTATCAAGCGCGATAGCATTTATATCAGCGGACGCTGCCCAGTTGTTTAATAACTTGCCGTTTGACAGCGAAAACTGCTGCACTTCAGGCGGTGCAGAGCTGAAACTTGCCGTATAAACGCTGGCCCCGTCCGAAGCAATCCTGTAACTGTAAGGTGTATCTTTATAGGTTTTATAACTTCCGTCTGAAGCGTTTATTTTGCTCCAGAACCCGTCGCACGCGGCAAGTATGTATTCCTGTCCTGCGTTAGTTGTTTTTACTATGCCGTTTACGTTTATCTGGCCTGTCACTGTCATGGAAAAAGCCGCTGTTGCAGGATTAAAAGCAACCACTTCGTTTAATCCTGCCAAAGCAGCCCATAAATATTTCCCGTCCCATACCAGCCCCTGTATCCCGCCGGCTTTGCCCGTACCGCCTGGATTTAGAGTATAGGTGTTTACAACGGCCCCTGTAGCAGGGTTGAATTTTTTCAAACTCGCGTTCTGGTCAAAATCTCCAACCCATAAATAAGTCCCGTCATAAGCCATATATAATATAGCGCCAAGTCCGTCATATGTTTTCAGTACCTTGCCGTCACTGCTTATTTTATAAAGTTTATTTGTCCCGTCTCCTGTCCAGAAATTACTGCCGTCATAACAGCCGTAATTTTTCGCTCCCGGCACCGGGGCTGTAGCGACTACCTTTGGGCAATTATAAGCTGCTATCGGTGTCGGGCTCGCACTCCACGCTGATAAAGCAACTGTTAAAATTAATGTAGCTAATAAAAATATTTTTTTCATTTTATTACCGTCGTTTTCTTATTAATCATGGATTTGTCCAGAATAATCGGTGTAGGCGTAATCTGTATTACTGATGAAGGATAAGGCGTAAGTGTCGCCTTTGTAAAATGAATCGCGTCAGTGCTGTAATATGGCGTCTTTTTCGCGTTATAGTAGATGTAATAAACAAAATTAGACTGTATTACCTGTGTCGGCGTTACTGTGGGTGTCGGTCCCATACTCCACGCCTGCCCGGTAATTGCTAAAATTAAAATTGTTAGAAGTAATAGTTTCTTCATTTCACATTATCTCCTGTTTCATTTTTCGCATCTCGATTCCAGTTTTCCAATTCCCATTTCTGTCCGCTTGAAACTGTTAATTTCAATCGTTCTCATTCAGTCACCTGCATTAACACCTAACCATTTTCTTAATTTCAAATCCATGCGGTTGCTCATTGTATTTTTTGTTTGAATAATATCTAAAAGTTTGTTTTTATCTGACAGCTCTTTTAAATAATTATCAAGTCCTGGAATTATATTTTTAAATTCAATCTCAAATTTATCGATATCAACAATATCATTGTTTGGGTCTAATATTTTATTTATTGAATGTTTGATTTTTTGAAAATCTTCTATTCTAAACCGAAGATGGCATTGATATTCCTTAGGGAATTCCATTTCAGCTTCAATTTTTTTATACCAAAGACCTATATTAATATAAAATCTTTCGCCCCATTGTGATTTTTGCAAATTAATTACAAAAATCACATCATTATATGTTTTGTAAAAACTATTACTCTTTTTCTTATAACCCTCTTTTTTCAAAATATTCTTTATAATACCTAATATCTTTTCTTTCACCATACATCTCCTTCGTCTTTATTATTTATTAAGATATTCTTGCTGATCATATGTATCAACTTGCGATTTCCATTCGCCACCTTCTTGTTGCTGTAATTCTTGCTTATAACCTTCAACCTGTTTTGTTCCTTTTTTAATTGCTTCTGGATTGTTTGGTTTTAATTCCTTAACAATTTTTTTATCGTAATTAACAGCATCAGGTCTTTTCCCACTTTTTAATGTTTGTTCTTTTTGGAATCCTTCTCCCGGTTGGTAATCTTTATGCGCTTGCCGTCCTGCCTGTGTATATTTATTTTCTCCGCCAGCTTTATGCATATTTGATGTTTGTGGCGATGCAGGAACTGATTCGAGATTAGGCTCGTCCTGCGCCGTCGGATAAGTTTCCAAACCTCCATTTGGCACTTCTCCAGGTGAAGTAATTGTATACCCGCCTTCTGTTGGCTGCGCTGTATCAATAGGTATGCCTTGATTTACAATTGGAGGTTCAAGAAAGCCGGTATCATTTACAGCGATATCAATTGCATCCATCATCATTAATCCGCCTGAAACTAATGCTGCGGCACCAATTGCAGCTTCGGGATTTAATGCAATTTCAATGGCACCACCACTAGCACCACGAGAAAAACTATCGAACGTTGTATCAATACCTTCTCTACCACTCGGGTCTGTATATCTCACCGGATTTTGTTGCCCATATGAATAGATGCCGAGGTTAAGCGAGTTAAATACTCCTCCGCCACCTGAGTAACTATTTATAAAATTCGGCAATGCTGGGTCCGTACTCATCCACACGCTCGCCTGCGGGTCGTAGTAGCGCGCGCCGTAATAATATAGCCCTGTAACCGAGTCCAGTTCCTTGCCTGTAAACATATAGTCCAAAGCAGTCTGGGTCAGGTTCTGCTGGTACAGGTTATTCTCCTCTTCCCAGCTCTCGCCCCATGGCGTGTATTCTATATGTTCCCTTATATTTGCTCCGACGTCCGTCATGTATGTATTTGAGCCCAGGTGGTCGGTATGGTAATAGTATATGTTGTTGCCTAAGCAGCATGCGTCGCCGTTTTCCACAAAAAGCGCGCTTGACACCCTCTCGTTCCCGGCAAAATAGTTCTTCGTGTACATCTTTGATGTCCCTGTCGTGTCATCCATCAGCACGCTGAGGAACTGGTTAAAATACAGTGTCTCCTGGCTCGGCAGGGCATTGCCTGTATCCTGCTTGACTATCCTTGTGCCTGCGTCGTTGTACCAGTATTTTTCCGTTTTATTGGCGCCTCCGTTGTTGTAAACCCATGAGAGCATCTGGTTTTCTTCGTTCCATGACATGGCATAAGTGCTCCCTCCGAACGATACTCCAGTCATGTTTCCGTTTAAGTCATAAGTGTAGCTGTGCGTTAATCCGCCATTCGCGTTATCCACAATATTCGCTATCTGGTGCGGATGAGCCGGGCCGTTATATGTATAGGCGAAGCTGTACGGCGCTGCCGAGCCTCCGGGGAACCCGGAAACATTATCCTGGATGAGCTGGATCTTGCTCATTATATTATGCGCGGTGTCATATGTCATGGTGTCGCTGTAATATGCCTTTGTCAGCGGCGGGGTCACATTATCATACAGCCATCCCTGCGAGTTTGTCAGCCTGTTAAACCCGTCGTAGGTAAATGTCCTGTTTACTTTCACCTGCGGTGTCGGCTGAGGCGCAGGGTTTGCAAGGAGTTTTGATGTGCTTTTTTTGGCCTGTATCCGCATTGATATTATAACCCCCGATAAATTTTATATAATGAAACTTACGTGCTTGCCCTTACCACGAGCCTGGGCTCAAGCACTATCTTCCTTGGCTTCAATTCGATTCCCTCGATAGTGTCCACAAGCAACTCAAATGCCTTTTTGCCCATGTCTTCCACAGGCTGGTGTATTGTAGTAAGCGCAGGCTTGGATATCGAAGCCATATTGATATCGTCATAGCCCACAAGCGCTATGTCTTTCGGGATATTTATCCCAGCCCTGTTTGCCTGTTCTATCACTCCCATGGCAACAACATCTCCTGCCGCGCAAAATATGGAATCTATTTTTACTTTCCTCCTCACCATATCGGCAAGCGAATTCACGCCTTCCTTGAACGCATATTCTTTAACTTCGATGATTTTAGTATCGTCAAAAGGTATGTTATGCTCGGCCAGGGCCTGCTTGTAGCCGTTTAACCTCTGCATGGATGTGATACCTACGCCCTCGCCTTTAATCTGCCCTATTATCAGCCCTATATTTTTCCTTCCCCTGCTAATCAGGTGCTGGGTTGCCATGTACCCGCCCTTATAGCTGTCGATGGTTATGCTGTGAAATCCTTCCGCTTCCTCGTCGATAAATACAACAGGGAAATTACGGGCGCGTAAACTCGCGATGTCGTCATCATCGAACTTTAAAAACATGGAAATCATGCCGTCGGCGGTTGTCTCGGATAAAATGGACCTTACAAATTCCTTTTTTTTCTGGTCATTGCCGTGGGTTGAGTACTGGTTTATGGTATACTTGTGCCCCATCTGGATATTTTGAAGTTCAAAACCGTTCATAAGGTATACTTCATAAAACGAAAACGTGCTCATGTATGCCGTTACTATCGCTATGGTTTCAGTTCTTCTTTTATTTTGGTTTTGTTCGGACGGGTCGTGTTCATTTGTCAGTTCGCTGACGGCATTAATAACCTTTCTCTTCATCTCTTCGGACACAGCAGGGTCATCGTTTAATACCTTAAAAACTTCGGTTTCCGAGACGCCTGCCTTTTTTGCTATCTGCTGCAGCGTAGAATCCATTCTCATAAAAATTCTCCCTTATTACGTGATTGCGGATCCCGCGGGCTGAAGCCCGCGGATGAAGTATAATGTGATCAATGCGCGGAGCGAAAACCTGCCGGAACAAAATACCCCGCAGCTTGCTGCGCGGGTATTTTACTTTAAAATTATTATTTTATCTACGCTTGATTTTACCTTAATTCCACCCTTTTCAGCAAGTACTATATAATAATAAGTCCCGGCGCTGAGCTCCCTTATATTCGAGCTGTCATACTGCAGTATGCCGCTTTCGGCTATTTGTGCGGCATCGGCCCCAATAAAGATTTTCTCTCTTACCAGCCTGAATGCCGTTGTGTATATTTTCAGCGTAATGCTGTCCGCGCTTCCAATTGTTTCCCCAAGCGCTATCTTAAGCACAGTGTTTATGCCGGGGTTAAATGGGTTCGGGTATGGCTTTAGCGGCCCTATTTTTGATAAATTCTCCGGCACAGTCGGCGTGCATGTCGGCGGCACAGGCGTAAAAGTCACGGCCGGCAGCGATGCTGTAGGTGTCGGCGTCGCGCTTAATACTGTTATTGTAAAGGTCGGCGTCACAGTAATAGTAATGCTGCTCGTGGCCGTAAAAGTCAATGTCGATGAAGGCGAAACTGTCGGGGTTGCGGTCAGTGTTACGGATAAAGTTGCCGTAAAAGAGCATGTGGCCGTTGCTGTAGGCGTTCCGGTAAAGGTAGCTGTCGCGGTGAATGAAGGCGTGTATGTCCATGTAGGCGTGTTTTGCGGCGTATTTGTAAGTGTAATTGTAAGCGATACAGTATATGTAGGCGTTATGGTCCAGGATAAAACTATATTTGTGGACGTAGGCGTGGGCGAAACCACAGGCGAGTTTGTACTTGTTTGGGTCACTGTTGCTGTAAAAGTCAATGTTTGCGTAAGTGTGGCTGTGCCTGTCACGCTCGAAGTGAACGACGGCGTGGCTGTAAAAGTCGGGGTAACGGTATTTGTGAATGTAGGCGTGCCCGTATAGGTCCTTGTCCCTGTTGCGGTAAGCGTAAATGTGCCTGTATCCGTATTTGTTGCCGTAGGCGTGTCTGTCGGCGTCCATGACGGCGTAGCGCTCGGTGTTGCCGTGCAAGTATCTGTCCCTGTCGGCGTTATGCTGCTTGTTGCAGTGTTTGTAGGCGATATGGTCAAAGTCGGCGTTATTGTCCACGTAAAAATAATGTTTGTAAAAGTCGGGGTCGGCGAGACTATCGGCGTATTTGTGAATGTCCCTGTGGGCGATATTGTTACGGTTTTTGTATCTGTTTGTGTTGAGCTGGGTGTATCCGAAGGTGTTGGTGTGGCTGTACCCGTGCCTGTATCAGTCTGGCTTGCCGAAGGTGTTGCTGTGGCTGTGCTTGTCCCGGTAAAAGTCGGCGTCACGGAAGTCGTCAGTGTATAAGTCGGCGTGCGCGATAAAAATATTGTGTCCGTGGCTGTTATCGTTGAAGTTCCGGTATATGTAGGAGTCGTGGTATAAGTCGGGCTTGGGGTCTGGGTGGATGACCCGGTCGGCGTCTGGCTGGATGTCGGCGTGCCTGTCCTTGTAAATGTCGGCGATGCCGTAGGCGTCACAGTCATTGTCCTGCTCGGTGTGCCTGTAACCGTGAAAGAAGGCGTAACAGTCATCGTGAAAGTCGGGTTTTGCGTATCGGTCATGGTGAATGATGTTTTTGTAGGTGTTGTAGTAACCGTGCATTGAGTGCTCATGTCGATTATTTCTATCCCGGAAAAAACAGGGTCGTCGGTAATGTTTGTGGTGGTTATGTCTATCACGCTGTCCGTGACGTTTACATAAAACGACTGGTTATACGCGGTAAAATTCGCCCCTGCTGCCTTGACTATGTCGAAATTCGCGAGCACTTCCTGCCCCTGTATGAATACGTTAAATACGCGCTGGCCCGTGGTGGTCCAGTATATTTCTGCCCACATAAGGTTTACCTGGTAAGGCCCGTTTTTCGGCACGGTAAATTTGTATTCCAGGTCCGAGGCATAGTGCCCTGTCTGGTATAAAATCTGGCTGGTTGTGTTTGCTATGGTGTTTGTTACCTGGGTCTCGTTTGAGCCTTCCATATATCCCCATCCGCCTGTGGTGAATGCCTGGTCAGCCGACCATGTCCTTCCCTGCGAATCCTGCGCCGTGACCGTGCTTCCGCAGTCATCCCTGATTATAGACGTCCCGCACGGGTTTATCGTGGGTGTCGCTGTCGGCGTGCCTGTAGCCGTGTTTGTCGGCGGCGGCGTGCATGTGCCGCCCGAACATGTGGACGGCAGCAGGTCATACGCCTGCTTGCACGCCCATACTGTCGAGCCGCGCATGTAATAGTATGCCCTTATATTTGTAACGCCTGTCTGCCATGCTTCAGGCGTCCTGAACCAGAACTGCGCAGTGTTCCAGATCGTATTAAAAAGGCTTTCCCCTATTGCGTTTGCCTGGGATGTCATGTCCTCCTGCACCATTCCCGACACCACGCCCCATGTCGGCCCCACCCACGCCTCCTCTGTCTGCGAGGAAGTTGTGTCTATTGCCCCGGCAGCGGTCATGACATTGACCACGCCGTTTGCGCCGCCGTTAAAAAGTGAAAAATTATTGTTGTAAACAGTCTGCCACGCGGACTGCGCCTGCGCGTCTGTCACTATGCCGCCCAGGCCGAGCGCCTTTGAGTACCACTCCCCGCACAACTGGTCGCTCATTATCCTTGTCGGCGCCGAGCTTCCGGTATCTATCTTAAAATAAGAACCTGTCCACAGCTCCGATATAAAATTCGGCTGCGCCGTGTTATACCATGCCTGGTATGTGTTAGCCGCTGACGTGTCTCCCTCTGCATTGGCGAGCTTTACGGCAGCCTGGCACGCGGCCAAAAACAGGCTCCCGCAATAAGCCGTAGTGCTGGTGAGGTTCATGTCGTCGTATGTCTGGTCCACTCCGCTTGACTGCGGCAGTCCGTCTGCGCCGCACTCGCTGTGTACCTTGTTCATCGCGGTCTTTACCGAGGTATAGCAGTAATTCAAAAATGTCGTATCCGAATCCCCGGTCAAATGGTAATCCCTGTAAACCATTAGGACGAATTTCGAGTTTAAGTCTTTCCATGTCGTCGAGTCCCTGTATGTATAGTCGTTCCACTTCTCAAATATATCATTCGGGTCTCCGAAATCATGCGCGCACGTGCCCAGCGGCGCGGGCCTGTCTGTCCTTGTTGTGTATATGCTGTCTGAAAACTGCTCCACAGCCTGCTTGTCGATATTCGGCCAGTTTAAAAAGAGCGCCCATGACCCGTAAAAACGCACGTCAGACGTGCCGTAAAATTCGTATATATATGATTCCAAATGCGAAAACATGCTTTCCCCTGCTAAAGTAGCCTGTCCCGAGGCGCCTCCTGCCTCCCACATTGTGCCGTTCGTGAAATAAACATAAAGCTCGTTAAACAGCATTGTCTTGAGCCAGGACGGGTAATATGCGTTTGTCAGTATGCCGCTCTGCCACGTGTCTATCTGCGACTCATAGCTCGCGCAGTTCGTAAGCGCGTCCTGCGCTATTGTCCATGCTGCCCTGCCTGTCTGGCCGAAATATTTTGTGTACTGCCTCCACCACAAGTACCCTGTGCCCGGCTGCGCAAGCGGTATGTCCCATGCAAGCACTATCGGCATCCTTACGTTCTGCCCCGGCGCAAGAGTAATTTTAAAAGCAACTGCTCCTATTGTGTTCGCCCCGCCCGTGTTCGCGAGCGTGCCGTTCGTTGAAAAAGCGCTCGTTATAGTGGATACTGCCGCGGCAGACATTGCCGTTACCGTAACGCCCGACCCGTTTACAGAGCCCAGCGCAAACTGCCCCTGGTTGGCCGCTGTCGGCGCTCCTGTGCCTGTCCAGTCCAGCACTATGCCTGTAAAATTTCCCGAGTTTACAACTGTCGCCGACACGCCTGAATAGTTATTCTGCCACGTTAGCATTATGGCCGCGTCCATGCTCTGCGAAGTCGGGTTTGTCAGGTCCCAGTAATAAATGCCTTCAGGATAGCTTACCCTCTGGTAATCCCCGGGGATTATGGGCGAGAACTGCGTTACGCGCGGCAGCACTGTAAACTTGCTCCCGTAATAATCGACCCATGACTTTGGGAAAAGCGAGTAATAGTTTGCCTGCCCGCTGCCGAGAGTCGCAGCGTCAAGCTGTGTCATGGTCGCTGTGCCGCCTGAAGTCGGTTTTTGGTAAAGGAAAAATCTTGCTGTCGGGTCGTTTGTAAAAGTAATGGTGTCGGTGCCTGCGCCTGAACCAACGCCTGCTATATTCAGCCTGTCCTTATAAAATACGCCGTCCAGTTGCCAAGTGATTGTGCCAGCGCCGAACCCGCCTATTGGCGCGCCGTCAATATAACCGCTTCCGTTTATATCCCTGCTCCATGCCTGTGCCGGAATAGTGGCAGCGCTGAACAAATAACCGCTTAAAAGGATAAATAGGATGGATATGAATATTATTTTATATGCATGATGCAGTATATATGGATTTGCTGGATTATATTCTATTTTCCGCGTGTATTTCATAAGCTTTAATTCACCTTTTCTTGATACGGTATAGCGTTTTGAAATAAAGATATTATAACAATTATAGTTAAACATTTAAATTAAATCAAGTAATTTCAATAAATATTAGACATTATATTGGGTTGAAAGTTCCACTATTTTTGCTGGTTATTTTGTGATTGGTTTATTGCAGGAAATTGCTTTAAGGAACCGGGGTTACTGTTGCCATAATTCCTGGAGTCATTAAAAAAATTACTTGCACAGGTGACGATGCGGGCGTGGGTGCAAAAGGCCCGGTAGTTACGGTGGTTGTTTGCGGGCACGCATTTTTAGTAGTATAGATACCAACAACAGGTAAATTGTTTGCATTCACGACATACCAAATAGTACCCGATTGTGAGCCGCAATTCATTATTGGCATCCCGGGGCAATATGAATTGATTGTTGTAATATTTATACTCACTACATTGCAATCGGTTGTTATATTAGTGACACTCCTTTCCGAATACGAGCAAGCGGGTGCCGACATAACTCCTATGACAATTTGCTTGCTAAAATCCACAGGCACGGGAGTAGGCGTTGGATTTCCTGCTGGAGCCCATGACCAGTAATTTGCAAGATAATTCGCTTCTGTTGTAATAAGAAAATCTCCGGCAGTCATGCTAAGCCCTGAATTTATGCTATATGTCAGGCTGCTGTAACTGACATTGCTTGCCGCGCATGGTGTGGGCGTTAAAACAGGCGTAACTGTATAAACCGGCGCAGGTGTAAATACAGGCAAAAGTGCTATTGCCGGATTATGAGCCCTGTTGCAGTTTGAAATAAAAACAGCGGACAGGATTAGTATTATTGTTGTTATCGCCCATTGTTTTTTCATGTTTTAAACTACCACGGGATAGGTGTCGGCGTTGCCGGCGGTAAAGGGATATATACATTAATTACAGGCGTCGAATTAGGCGCTGCGACAAAAGGCGCGGTAGCTGTAGTGGTTGCCCCTGTGCAACTGTCTGTATACATAAACTGGCCGACAAAAGGCAGGCTGGTTTTGTTCATGACATACCAGCTTATCCCTGAACCTATATACATTTCACACATTGGGCCGCCGCAATAAGAATTTGTAGACTGGATAACTACGCTGACCTTGCTGCAATCCGTTGTTATATTGGTTAATGAATTTGACGCTTCACCGCAGCAACCGCAGCCGGGGTTTGTTATAACACCTATGACCATTTGTTTGCTGAAATCCACAGGCACAGGGGTCGGTGTCGGTGTCCCTGCAGGGGCCCATTCCGAGTAATTTGCCAGATAAAATGCTTGTGATGTGATTATGTAATATCCCAAAGGCAAAGTAGTGCCGTAACTCAGGTTGCTGTAACTGACATTGCCCGCCGCGCAAGGGGTAGGCGTAATAGGAACTATAAGCGCTATTGCCGGATTATGAGTATTGTTGCAGTTTGAAATAAAAGCAGCAACCAGTACCAGTATTATTGCTGTTATCGCCCATTGTTTTTTCATGTTTAAAGTCTCCTTTTAATCTATATATAATTGGACAACTTATATACTCAAAAGTTCCGTTTATATTTACACATCCATTTACTGCCTTGTCAGATGTACGGTCTATCTGTTCAGGTAAAAATTGACCTTGTATGCCTGTTCCAGCGTGAAAGGTGTCCCGTGCCCGGGATACACCATGCAGCCCCTGTCAAATGTACCGAATATTTTTATTGACTGCTTTAATTTTTTCGCGTTTCCGCCCGGAAAGTCCGTCCTGCCTACAGTGTCCTCAAACAAAGTGTCCCCTGAAAAAATATTGTCCCCTATTTTTATTATGCAGCTTCCGGGCGTATGTCCGGGCGTATGGTAAATCTCAATACCTTTGAATATTAAGCTTTGAACGTTGAGCTTTAAGATGTATTTATCTCCTTTGAAAAAGTTTATCCCTGTTATGCTCAGATCCCCTCCCATCATCGCGGCAAGGTTTTTTTGGGGGTTTTCAAGCACGGTTTTCTCGTCCTCATGCGCGTATATGATTTCTTTTTTGAAATTATTGAGCGCCAAAATATGGTCCCCGTGCCCGTGGGTGAGCAAAACCCCTGTCACTGTCGGTTGCTGCTCGTTGACGGCCGACCGGATTTTTTCAAACGGCGCGCCCGGGTCTATAACGACAACTTCCTTCTCGTCGATTACTATATATGTATTTTCCTCATATGAATTTTCTACAACAGTTAAAATTTTCATATATTTTATTTAAATCCGCCTCCCTAAAATAACAAATATTTGAAATTTCAAATTGTTTCTAATGAAAATGTTATAACTTTTAAAATCTAAATACATCAATTTATTTAAACAATAAAAAACAAAAAGGGCTCAGTAAGGAGCCCTTTTTACAAACGATATATTATTGTATGCTGATTGAGTCTACATAAATAGCGCCGTTGTAAGGTCCGGACACTGAGCCTGCAGCTATTTTAATGCCCCACTGGCTTATATTTGTGCTGCTTAAAACCACTCCATTTTGCGTCATCGTATTCCCATTTATTGACCCTGATGCTCCTGTGCCGTTTACCAGAATCATGTCATTAATAACAACGCTTATCTGGTTCCATAACCCAGGCACATTTCCGCCCGGTGTGCTGAGATTCTGCCATCCGGCTGAGCCCGGACCCTGATACCAGTCGCCGTTGGCATTGCTCAACTGGAGATAAACGCTCACGCCATAAGGCGTGCTTGAGTTAAACATGTTGTTGGGTACCCAGACATAAACTGTCAAGGTTTTATTTGCAAGATTTAGTGAGTTCGAGCCCAGAAGCGTGATGGCAGTGCTTGGCCCCGGATAATCACATGCAAGCTTCAAAGAGCTTTTGCCTGCGTATGCCTCTTCTGTCGAGACAGTCGGCGTTACCAGTGCGCCGCCGGTAGTGGTAATAGTGAACCCGTCATAAAGGCCCTTGCCGTCGCCTGCTTCAAACGGGAAAGTCGCATTGTCCACGGGATTTCCCGAAGATGATTCAAGCACCGAAGTCGGGTAGTATTTGATAAGTCCGCACCCGGAAAATACGAGTGTGGCTGCGGCTGCCGCTCCCAGAAGCGCTGAAATAAGTTTAATGTTTTTCATGTTTACCTCCGTCTTTTAATAATTTTCAATTATCAATTGCCAGTTTACTTCCGTAATTAATTGAAAATTTTTAAGTGAAGCTCCCCCGACTTTGTCGGGGGCTTCAAAAGCTTGTGTAGCCGCACCTTTTATAGGTGCGTGCTTTCATTTAATCTTTTAAGAACCCGCAGGCATAAAGCCTGCGCCTACAACTATCCGACCACCAACTTTGTTGGTGGTCAACAAGGTGTGGGGTTTGCAACCCCACGCCCACCACCG